>JACCDW011458369.1_pt1 | contig 57791 bp, 50 predicted proteins | sample 7449781 | NCBI WGS metagenome assembly JACCDW01 (sample SAMN15323449, study PRJNA562643) | freshwater metagenome | isolation source: river surface water | place: USA:Blue River Watershed | collected 2017-08-18
GCGGCCCTTTTTGTGTTCCAAAATGAACAATCTCTGATTAGGAGAAGCTCAAATTGCTTACGGCAATCTCGCCAACATAATCGCCAGCGTTGCCGAAGCTGCTAGCAGTATTTGTCAATTCGATGTAGCCATATCTTGTCATGAAGCTTACGACTGGTTCGAATGTTGTTGGGTCAAGAACAACACCGCTGCTCATCAAAGGAATGTATGGGCAGTAGAAAGCAGGAGCATCAGCTTCGCTTGAACCTTTGTAACCAACCAGTACTGGTGTGGTGTCAGCAGCATAGCTGTCAACGAACACACGCATAGAACCGTTCAGTGTACCAACAAACTTGGTGTTGGTAGGAGCTTCGAAAGTACCTTCTGTGGTACGAGCAAAAGCTGAGGTTGTAGCAGACTGCAGAACAGTCAGAGCAGCTGAGCTAACAACAGCGTAGTTACCAGCGCCACGACGTGTACGCTGAGCAATCAGGTTAGCAACACGGTTGATCAACACAGCTAGAGCAGCGTGTTCGTCACCAACGAATGTAGCAGTACCAGATACAGTAGCTTGGTTGTATGTGAACTCAGTGGCAGCCAGTGAGCGCAGGCTCAACAGGATTTCCTGGTCGATTTCAGCTGTAATTTCTTGAGCAAGAGCAGCCATGATTTCTGCTTCAACGTCAATACCGTGCATGGCTTGAGCGTCTTGGGCACTTTCAAATGTCCAACGAGCTTGCAACTTACGGGTCTTGGCTTCAACAGCTTGCTTCAGGATCTGAACGGAAATTTGCTTACCGCCAGTACCTTCCATGGTAGCTGTGTTACCACCAGTGTAAGCACTAGCAGTAGCTGTGTTTTGTGGCACAGTGCTGTATGCTGTAGCAATGGTGAATGGGCTTAGAGCTTCTTGGCCAGCAGAAACGCTGGTTTGAGCCAAGCTGTTGTCAGTCAGGCTCTGAGCGTAACGCACACGCAGAGTATGGATCTGACCAACTGGGCCGGTCATGGGCTGAACGCCAACCAACTCGTTAGCAATAACAGTTGGCATCACACGGCGGATCACTGGCAGAATCACGCGGTTTAGAGTAGCGATGTTGCCAGAGGCAGTGCTACCAGAACTTGCAGATTCCTTCAAGTACTTCTTGGTGTTTTCGAGGATAACACTCATGCTGTTGCGCTTGGTGCCCTTCAGACCTTCAAGCAGAGCTTCTTTGGTCTCGCCCCAGCGACTTTCTAATAATTCTTGTGACATTTAAGTCTCCTATAATTTATAAAATTACAGACCTGCCAAACGTTTCAAGTCAATCACATTGCTGCGATCTTCTTGTTCAACGGTTTGAGCCGGGGCTGTTTTATCACCGGTAACTGCGGAGATAGATTCGGCGATCACTGTTTTGGCTTTCGCTGAACGGTCTTCCAACACTGCTGGTAGATACTTTTCAAAGGCGTTTTTCAGACGGCTTGTCTGCACGCTTTCGAGCAAATTACGCATGACATCTGCTTTTTCCCGGTTTAGGGGAGCCAGCAACATTTCCAATGTGGCTTGACGCTCATTGGATTCTTTGATCACACGTATTTCGCGTTCTTTGGATTCAACAATGGCGCGAGCCTTTTTGCTGAATTGAATTGCTTCCGCTAACTTTTGGTCTTTGTGGGCAATCACGGCATGCAACTTCTTGACTTCGGCCTTCTCATTGAGGTGAGTAGCACCAAATTCAGTTGCATAAGCTTCGAAGATTCTGCGACCAAAATTGTTCTCGCGAGCAATCTTGATATCTTCTTGCAATTGGGAGAGTTCTGTTTTGAGATGTTTACTAACAGCTTGGCTCATCTTTTCAGCACTTTCTTTGATGAAACGTGCTTTGAGACCTTCCAACTGAGCACGAGCTTCACGAACTAGACGAACTTTTGTTTCAACAACATCACGTTTGTCTTTGGCAAATTCTTGAATCTCACTGGCCAGTGCGTGGACCACAAAGCCTTCCAGCTTTTCCAGTCCTTCGGCGTGCATTTTACGATCACGGCGCAGTTCGCTGATTTCTTCAGCCAGCTTGTGAGTCATGAAGCCGTTAAACTTCTGTGCTGACTCTTTCATCTTGCTTTGGAACTTCACGCGGTCTTCGGCAAGTGCTTGCTTTTCAGCAGCCACTTGTGCGATTTCTGCAGCCAGACCTTCTGTAACCATCTTATCCAGGGCCTCAACCATTACTGTCTTGTCATGCTCATAGCGCTGTGCAAACTCTTCGCGGAGTTCTGCACGAACCTGTTCACGAGCTTCTGTCAGTTTTTGGTCCCAAGCTTCGTTGAGTTCCTTACTGACATCTTCGTTGATCAAGCCACTATCTAGCAGGGGTTTAATAGCATCAAACATGCCTGGTTTCTCCTTAGATTTTGAGATCTCGGATCAGACGTTTTAATTCGCCTGCCAAGTATCTCTTCACTTTGTCGTCCTCACCAGCTTCTCGTGCCATTTCCATGATTCTATGACCGTGCTTCATGTTCATGAGGCCTTCATAAATTGCTGTTGGATAAGCATTGGGTGCGCTGGGTTGGGCAACCACATCTATAGTGACTATTTCAAAGTCACTTACATGTCCTGTACGATCGTCAACATTGCCGCTTCCGCGGCTGGATACACCAAGTTTTACCCCAGAAGTCAACAGTGTTTTAATAAGCTCGCCCATGGGCGTTGGTAGAATCTTCAACTTGCCGCAACCGGCATGTCCGTCCATCCACATGCTTTCTACCGAATGGCACACACGATCCAAGTTGATCTTGAGATCGTCTGGATGGTCCACTTCACCTAAAACGGAGTTACCGTTGCGGATCTGTTCGTTGATAGTTTCTACTGCTTTGATGATTTCATGTCGTGGGTAAATGCGCTCGTTGGCGTTGCGTTTGTCGCCTTCGATGCAGATTCCCTTGAGGTAGAGATTCTTACCCTTGCCTGACACATCGTCCTCAGTGATGACTTCGATCTTGGCCTGGTTAAAAGTAAGATTTTCTCTTAGGTATCGTGACATTTAATTAACCTTTGCGTCCTGGCAATGGGCTCTTGGTGTTAACACCAGAGGCTTGTGCCAAATGTGGCTTGGTAGCAGCAGAAGGATCCTTCATGTTACCACCGGCCTTGTTTTGAAAGTCGCCGATCAATTCTTTGGTTGTTGGGGCTGGACGGCCTTTGGCTTCAGTGCCTGTTGGCTTGACTGGGCTGCCTGCCATTCCTGTTTGTCCGCTGTTGAAAGCTACAGGGCCTGCTTTGCCGTCGCCTTGTTCAGCGGTTACTGGCTTTGGGGCTGCTTTTAAGCTCACAGCTTCCATCATGCCAGGAGTCATTTCTTCGGTGTCGTCCATTTCAATAGCGTCACCACCTTCGTCGGCTCCAAAACCGTCGCCATCTGTGCCAGCAGCGTCACCGCCCATGGCAGCTTCAAATTCAGCCATCAATTGGTCCAGCTTGTCTTCTAGATTCATGATGTCGTCTTTGGTAGCGTGGTCATCGTCACCAGCTTCGTCGTGATCCATTTCTAGGTCACCTGTCAATTCGTCGCCTGCTTCTTCGGCGCCGTCGTCAAATTCTGCATCTGCGTCATCTTCACCTTCCATGTTGATGTCGCTGGATTCTTCAGTTTCGATTTCGTCGATCAGGTCGTCAGCAGCGTCGCCGCCCATGGCACCTTCTTCGATTTCTTCTTCTTCGTCTAGCTCTTCTTCAGCAGCTTCGTCTAGCTCTTCCTCAGCTTCTTCTTGCATGAGGTTTTCGTAGATTTCACGGCTCTTGGCCACAACGATGTCGTGGAAAAGTTCGCGAGCTTTTTGGTCTTCGTCGTTAATGACGTACTCAATGAGTTGTTCAAAACGGTTCATATTGGGTTAAACTCCTATAGGTAAAGTGTACAGTTATTTAATACACTGACAAAAACTATGCGGTTTAAGGAGTCAAAATGGCGGTAAATTACGCCATTGGCTGTGCAGGAGGCTGATATTGCTTTCTGATGTTCTTGAGCTTTTCTTTGTATTCAAAAGCTCGCACATCATTCATTTTGCGTAGTTTGTTTAACTGACGCAGGGTCAAGCGGCTCTTACGCAGATCACCCAGTTGAGGCTGACTGTTGTCTTGACTCAAGTCTTGGTACTGAGGAGCTTCGCGAGAAAAGAATTCGTTCAATAACATAGAGATATTTATGCCGCTGGGGCTGCGCCAGGGGCCGGGGCTGCGCCAGGTGCAGGAGTAACTCCAGGTACTGCCATTTCACCACCTGTGGGTCCCATGCCAGCCATTTCTTCGCCAGTCTGAATGTCGCTTTCCAAGCCTGCAGGAGAAATACCAATTGAACGTAGATCTTGGCCGCTTTGTGTTTGCAGTTCAGGTTGGTCACGTTCTTCACGCCACATTTCTTCGTTCTTCTGAATTTCATCTTGACTCAATCCCAAGAAGCGTTCCAGCATAAAACGCTTTGACATGTAAGGCAGTGCTTCCAATGATGTAAAACTGTTGATGCGTGATGTATCCAGTTCGGCTTGGCGATAGCTGGCAAAGTTCTGTGGCTCGTTGAAACGCAGGTTAAACAGGCCAGAATCAATGTTGAAACCGCGCCACTTCAAGAACATCTTGAATTCATCGTCCAGTTTTTGTGCAATCAAGGCCTGCAAACGTTCACAATACTGGTTGAATCTGTACTCTTGTATAATGGCTGTGCCTACTTTTCCGTCGTTAAAAGCACGGTCTGAATCGTCTGGACCTGTGGGCAAATAGCTTGAAGGCACACGCAAACCACGAGCCATTTTGTTGTTAAAATACTTCAAATCGTCGATTTCGCCTAGGTTTTGACCACCGGGCAAGGTTTCAACTGAACTTCCGCGGCCGTCTTGACCTTGGGGAAAGAAGTAGTCTTCGCCCACTGAAAGTGGGTTATAGCTGGCATCCATCATGTTGGCACCGCCACCTGTCACAGTGGGAATACGTCGCTGCCACATTTCGTTCTTCACACGTTCCACAAACTGCATGGCAAGGTGGCTGGGCATGTTGCCTACGTCAATTTTGAAGATTCTGCGTTCCGGGGCACGTTGCACACGATAGATTAAGATTGAGTCTTCCAGCAGTTCTTTTTGCTTGAATACTTTCCAAATGTTTTCCAAAATGCTTTTGCCAAAAGGCCAAAATGTGTCCAGTCCTTCGTTCAAACTCAGGTGTATCACATGCTTGGCATCCAAGCAAGTTTCATTCATGGCAGTCATAAAACGGCTGTTGCCCACACCGCCGCCCATGCCACCGTTGGGCATGGTATAGTTGGCATTGCCGGAGATTGAACCAGTAACAGGATTGGTCATGTAGTCTGTAGTTGTCTTAGCAGCCACAGTCATGTTTTGAAAGTTGGGGTTGATGTCACGAATCACATACTGTTCAGGACGCTTGCCTTCTGATTCGTTCACAATCACTCGAGCAACTTTGCTCATGTCAACCCAGTACATTTCAAATGTTTCAGGATCACGCACAAACACTTGATCACCGTACTTGATGGTGTTGCGGAACAGCTTGAATATGCGTTGATCCAGCTTGTTGAGCTTGACCCATTGCTTGAGCTGCTTACGCAGGATGTCAATTTCGTGATCTGTGGGAGTTTCTGCGTAGTCCAAATCAAACGGTGTGCCATTGGCTTCGTTCAATTGTGTGGAGAATTCAGCAATAATATCCAAACATGCATTGACTTCTGAGTCCATGTCCATGTTTTCATATTGATTGTAGCGTTCAACTCTGTTGGGATGACCAGAATAAACTTCTGGCAGTCGGCTGGCATAGTTACGGAACACAAAATTGTCTGTGTTGTTGCCCGAACCGTCGTTCTTACCGTAACCCGGTAATCCATATTGATTGGATCCTGATATTGGGCTCATTACTCCAGAAGTATCGGCTACCTTGAAGTACTTGCGCCAGCCTTGTTGATTTTTGTCTGCCATGGTGTGTTATTTACCGTTAGTTCTGTGCTAGACGCAACATCCTGTCAGACGAATCCGACGATGCAGCAGTGTTGCGGTCAATGCGCTCTAGTATGGATGTGCTGGCGGCCATTGCGTTTAGTAGGTCTTTGAAAGCACCCATCAAGTCATTCATGGGTGTGATATTGGCAGGTCCAGAAATAAGTTCAGGCCCAGCTTCGCCTGCAATACCATATTTTCCACCGCCCAAACGTCCGCCTTCGGCAAATTTTTGCAGTGCATCTGTCCAATCTATGCCAGCTTTGTTGTTGCCCACCCCTGCATAGTAGCTTCGGTTGTCCGGTCCAGCAGGCAATCCGGCCCATGTGCCTGACAATTTCCTTAGCAATCTTTCTTTGCTTGCTTGATCTTGGCTTCCTTTTAGAAATTCATTGTATCCACCACGAGTGCTAATCAACCATTCACCAATTTTCTCTTGTGTACTTTCGTCAAACTTGTCTCGCCCTGACAATCCCAGTGCTCGCATTGCATCTTTTAATGTGTCGGGCTGAACCTGATATTTTCCTGCTGCGCCGCCACGACCATATTGCGCTTGAAACTCCATGAGTTCATCCAAGGTCATTGCTGTTAGATTTTGCTTGGCACCACCCTTGGATTGACCAACCATAATATTATAGTCGCCAAAACTTTCAACAGACGAGATCAAGCTTTTAATTGCTGCCATTTGAGTGGCTTGCCCGGCGCTTGCTCCGGTAGTTTGTCCCGGAATCGGTCTTCCTGTGAGTGGGCTTACTCCAGGAGTTGTGCCTGGTACTACGTTCTTGGGTACATTTGCACTGCTCGGAGCTGCTGCTCCTCCGCCACCAGCAGCAGGTGCACCACCCTTTGATTTGCCAGTTGATATCATGCCCATTGCTTCTGCAGCACGAGTGGCTGCGTCAGTCAAGCTACCCAATGCACCAGTGGTTTTACCAATCATGGCCTGATAATTACTGACCTGACTGTCTATAACCTTTTGGTTTTCGAGCATTCTCTTGTTTCCCTCGATCATTTCCTTGTTGCTGTTTTTAAGAGCTTCGTCTCGTTTCTTCTGCTCTTCTTCTGCCATTGCTATAAGTTGATCGACACTAGCGGTAGCATAAGGCTTTGCTTTTCTTATTTCAGTGTAGACAGTACCGAAATTGGTGTTCAACATGGCTGCATTGCGCCCAATTGTTTCGCCTGTTTCAGTCAATGCACGATACACACCTTGGGCACCTTCAGCAATTTGTTTTTCAGTTTTTAAGGTACCATCTTTGAGCTTTGCAATATAATCTGCGTGTGCGCCGTTAGAAGCCAAGTACAAATTGTTAGCCTCGTCTGAGGTTCCCATAAACTCCGAAATACTATCCTGGAATCCACGTAAAGATTCAGGGCCCAGTCTAGCAAAATACATTTGAGCTTGTTGTATTGCTTGTGCTTCTTCAGTACGCCCTTCGGCTATCATCTGATCGATAGTAGCAGCAAAGCTGGCACGACTCATGGCGTCTTCCATGATCTTTTCTTGCTCTTTTCTGTTGATGCCTGTTAACTTTGCCAAGGTATCTAGTTCTTGAACATATTTCATCATGGCCTGAGCGCCCATGTTCAAATTAGCATTGGTACCCATGGACATGAGCTTTTGGTTCTTGATGAAACTTAAACTAGCTTCTCCGATTTGTTCAATACGCACACCGAAGTTTAGTAGTTCATCTTGCATGGGCCTGAGATCTTTTGTCAAGTCCAATACTGCATTGCGACCTGTAATCACTGTGCCGCCAAATTGAGCTAGAAGTTGTCCGTTTTCTGCCAGCACTTTAGCAAAGCCTGGAAAGTCTTTGACGCTGAGCCCTGCTTTTTGCATGGCTTCAAACATGTCAGTCAAGCCACCTGCTGTGGTTGCGCCTATCTGTGCTAGCTCATCAAAACCTGAACGCAAGCCATCCAACTGCTCGCCTACTGCTTTGCTGGTTCTTACCAATTCTCCAGCCAACAACCCCAAGCCAGCAGTGACGATTTTGGCCACACGCCCAATGGGCAACACAAATGCCAACGCAGCAGAAAGAGCTTCAATGCTGGTGGCCAAATTGTCTGTTGTGTCAGCTAGATCTTTGTAGCCTTTGATTCCGTCAGTGACTGCTCGATTGTAAGAAGTAAATGTTCTGTACAATGCCGAACTGGCGTTGGCCGCCAAATTCATCTTTTCTTTGAACTGGTCAACTGCTGTTTGAGCCACTTTCAAACGAGCCGCTGTGGCGTCAGTGACTTTGCCCAGGGTGTCAAATTCCCTTTGAGCAGCTTCAAGTGCTGCGGCTAGATCGTCATTTATGTTGGCCATGTTTTTTAGAGTCCATAAGTAGAAATATATTTATTGGCAAAAAATGACACAAACATCCAATCCATTGGCGAATTATTTTCGCCAACCTGCTCTATACATTAGACTGCCTTCAGAAGGTCAATACTGGCCCAAAGGCAGTTTAGATATGCCCCCAAACAATGAACTGGGCGTGCTGCCCATGACTGCACTGGATGAAATCAGCTATCGCACCCCAGATGCGCTGTTTAACGGTGACGCAGTGGTGCAGGTAATACAAAGTTGTGTGCCTGCAATCAAGGACGCTTGGCAAGTTCCGGGCATCGACCTCAACACAATCTTGACTGCCATACGTATTGCCAGCAACGGCAACGAAATTGACTTGACCACCAAATGCCCAAATTGCAGCACTGAAAACACTTATGGGGTGGATCTAAGACAGGTGATTGATCAACTGAAACCCGGCGATTTCACAGCCACAATACAGTACAGAGACCTTGAAATTTTCTTCAAACCCATGAGCTACAAGGATCAAAATACCATTAACCTCATGCAGTTTGAACAGCAGCGAATGTTGCAGTACTTGCCAAATGCAGAAATCAGTGAAGAAGAACGCAACGCCAAGCTAAACAATGTGCTGACTGAAATCACAAAGATCACACTGCAAGCCATGAAGTTCAGCATTGCAGCCATTAGAACTCCGCAAGCTGTGGTTGTAGAACCCGAGTATATTGAAGAGTTCTTGAGCAACTGCAATGGCCAACTGTTTACAGAAATTCGAGATCATGCAGTGAAACTACGCACAGCCGATGACCTCAAGCCCATAAATTTACAGTGCCCAGAATGCCAGCATGAATATGAACAATCGTTTGTGTTAGACACTGCGCTTTTTTTCGGCAACGCCTCCTGACCTCTACCCACGACGAGATACAACACTACATCGACGGCCTACAGCAGGAGGCCAAACAAATACGCACAGATAGTATCAAGCTCACATGGTACATGCGAGGTGGTATTCCTTACGATCAAGTGCTGATGATGAGCCAACACGAACGCCAAGCTATTGGTGAACTCATCAAAGAAAACATGGAAACAACAAAGAAAACAGGAATGAACTTCTTCTAATAGCTTTAGAGACTTGCTACGCAAGTCTGTTGTTTTCGCTATCGCTCAACAACATATTGTATTTCTAAGAGCGAAGCGATTTAATGCTTCATCCAGATCTTATGGTCACACTTTGCCCGCACAGGGCAAAGAAACTTCATCCGAGTCGGGCAAGTCACTTAGCGTTACTGCATTACAGAGGCGGTTGTCCGGTACCTCGAGCAGCGTCTTTATCACAACGGCAATCGGCACAACATACGCTAACACATTGTACCAACCTGCTACCCCACGGTAGCGTCTTTTTAGCTTTTTATTCGTCTTCAAACAATCAAATCGCAGCGATTAGCGATCGTCGTCCTGTTAAGGATAGTGATTGAGTACTCTTTACGGCGAGAGATTTACGTCCCAGTGACCCGAGGTCCTGTTGTCCTGTACGCACGAATTTGGCCTGCGTGAGCCTTAACCGTTGAGTTTGTTGATTATGTGGCTGCCGTGGACGCGAACTTGAATATGACCGTTGTACCAGTCTTGACTTTCAAGCACACGCCGTGAAAACTGTTCTCTTGCTTCTATATAACTACACTCTGCTTTGCTTTTGCAATAAAAAAGTATTTCTCTTTGAAAATTTTCCTTGCCAAGAAGTTCTACGTCTTTGGAGAGTTCTGGTGAGCTACCGTAGTAGTCCCGCCAATCTGAATCAACTTTGGTTCGAATCTTCTTTTTCTTTTTGTTGCCGTTTTTGAGTTTAACTGTCTTTTGAGTAGTTCGAGAGAATTTTGCTAGTTTTTTGCCTATGTATTTGCGTTGATTTGTGATATTGGTAATCATGTAGACAAAGCCCACGCAATCTTCTGGGAGAGTTTCCACTGGTTGATTTTGATAGAGCCATGTCATTCATTGTTAGTTATCTGTTTGCTGCCTGTGTGTTAAATTATGCTATATCGATGTCTGTACTGTAGGTTGTAAAACCATTTTCTTTCACAACTTTTAGAATGTTTTCCACTCGGCTGGTAAGTTCATCCTTGTGACTGACCAACCAAATTGACTTGTGTCGTTCCCTGCTCATTTTCTTCAACAGGGCCAGGCTGTTTTCCACACCTTGTGTGTCCCTGCCGTTGTCAATCATTTCGTCGATGAACAGCACGTTGATGGGATGATACAAGCTTTCCCAAACGTCACGGAACGCCCAGCTCATGCTGAGGATAAGTCTGTTGCGCTCGCCTCGACTCAAGTTGTCAAAGTCCAGTTCACGACCCAGTTCTTCAATGCTTACAGTTAGGTCGTTTTGGAACTTCACAGTGTGTGGCAATCCAATTCTATCCAAGTAGTGTGTGAGTCGTTGATTCAAGTAGCTCAAGTTCTGATCGATGATCTTCTTGCGAACAAATGAGTCCTTGCTGGTCAACAGCTTGAGCAAAAAGTCTTGATGGTCTTGCACTCTAGTAAGCTCGTTCAAATCATCATAGCTTACAACCTGCAAGGCTTGATTCTGCATGTCGGAAATTTGTTCTTTGTAAGGATCAGCTTCCACTTGCCGTGATTCCAAACTGGTGCGAAGAGTGCTGAGTGTGTTGCGATGATTCAGTGCATCCTCTAGCGTGTCGTAAAACACAGCGGGTGCTGTACCCAGCTCGCCCAGCTCTTCCAGCTCATTTTCGTACTCCACCAGCTCGTTGCGTTTTTCTTGCCAGGCGTGGTTGACTTCTTCCAAGGCCACAAGCTTGGCTTGTTTGATTTCATCATGCTTGTTGTCGTGTACAGTTTGTCCACAAGCATGACACTTGTGATCTGCCAACGATGCTAGATCCTGCTCCAGCTTCACACGCTCACGCTCTAATTTGGATATTTCACCGCTGACCAGCTTGATTTGCTTGCCGAAGTCATTGATTTCTTTTTGTTTCACATGAAAAGTTGCTAGGTCTCTATGCGCCTGTACTTCAGCGTCAATGTCAATGTGTTCCAGATCGGATATGGCAGTTTGATACCCTGCACAATCTTCTGTTTGCTTTTTGATCCACATGGTTTGACGTTTACGCAGGCTTTCAATTTGCTCTTCAATGCGCCGGTTGGCTTCTTGAACAGCACGTATGCGTAGTTCTTCTGTTTGAATAGCGTCCTTGGTCTGTCGGTTCAGTTCCTTGATGCGATCTGCTTTTTCACTCAACAAAGTAATGCCCAACAACTGCTCAATGATAGTGCGTTGCTCGTTGGCTTTCAAACTCAAGAACGGGGGAGTGTAGGTGTTCAGCGCCAAGATATGCTGAAACATATCGTGGCTCATGTTCAAGATGCGCTCGATGGCATCTTGCGTTTCTCTTGAATCGCCTTGTGCTTCGTCTGTGGCAGACTTTTCTTCATGGTTGACATAAAATTTAAGCACGTTGGGCTTGCGACCGCGCTCGATTCGATACTCAATGCCATTGACATGAAAGTCCAAGCTGACCAACATGTTCTTGCCATTGGTCTTGTTTACCAGGTTGTCTTTGCGAATGTTGCTGAGAGCCTGCCCATACAAGGCATAGCTCAAGGCATTGATAATTGTGGTTTTGCCTGTGCCATTGCGCGAGCCATCGCCACCTAGGTCTAAGTTTTCGCCCAAGACCAAGGTTAGGTCTGTGCGGTTGAAGTCAACAGCCTGCGTGGCATTGCCCACGCTCATGAAGTTTCGAACTGTGAGATTGTGGATGTTAATGGTCATAGATTTTGATAGATCTTCAGCAATAGTCGGTTGTCGTAAAACTCTGATTCAATGTTGGTCAGCTGGTCTGTAACAATTTGATCCACTGATTCAAACTTGAGCTCACCGGGTGCAAGATCTTCTTCCACCCCTGCAGCCTTGTTGGGAATCAGCGACATCTCTCGTAGACTGTAATCTCGAATAAATGTTTCCTTGATGAAGTTGGCTTCTTCGTAACTTATTTCAATGTCAAGATTGACACGAACGTGCATCTTAGGCCTAAGAAGATTTGCAGCGTTGTCGATAAGGTTGGCAAGTCCGTAAACTCTATACCTCGGTTGATCAGGCCATTGATGATACTCAGGCGCTTGACCCCATTCCAGTATTGTAAGTCCTCGTTCGTCATCCCCAGCATCTGCATAATTGTGAGGGAACGCATTACCGATGTAGGTAATATTCTTTTTAGTTTGTCGCTTGTGAAAGTGTCCAGTGAATACATGCCCAAAACCCCCAAGATCTTCGCGTTTGATTTCTCCATGGTCCGGCATTTCTACCATGGCGTTCATCAAGTAACCAGGCAGTTCAAAGTGCCCAAACAAGTATTGTCCTTGAAGCTTAGCCAGGCGTTTATGGTCATCCCCGCAAAGCCAAGGAGCAATAGTGACGTTACCGCCACTAAACCAATCGTTACATATTTCCACACGGGGGAGATGACGTGCCCACTCCACGCTCTGAATATCACGCTTATCGCGATAATATAAATCGTGATTCCCAGGTATAAAATACACGCGATCAAAGTTTTCATTCAGGTGCTCCAGTGCCCGCAAGCTGTAGTTCAGCGTGACAATGTTGAGGTTGGCTCGATTGTTGTGCCAGTCACCCAAGAACAAACAGGTTTCGCAACCTTCTTCTCGGGCCTTGGCAGTGGCCCATTTTACAAAAGCCAAACAGTCTTCGTTGTGCAGTTGACTGTTTGACTTGAGCCCAAAGTGTATGTCTGTGAAGATTGCTGCTTTGCGGAATAGATTAGTCATCTACGTAGTATACTACTCATCCAAGCTAGATACAACCGGCCCGGACAAAGCAGCCATACTTCTTGAGCCGGAATTTTGTCGAGTCCATGATGGGTTGAGTCCGTTCATTTCCAAGATGTCATCTCTGATATTTTGCATCTTTTTCTCAATGTTAAGAATTCGTGTAAAGCTGTTAGTAATGGCGGCAGTGTAATACGCAAAGGGATTCTGACTTTTGGATTCGTCAAACTGTAAACCAATTTGAGATAGTTGTAATAGAGCTTGTCCACGCATTTCCTCATTGTAAGTATAGCCGCGCCAGTTTGATCTTGTGGCATAGCGTTCGCACAGTTTGATAAACATTGTGGCCAGCTTGCGAGTCATGTTGCCGTGGTCTTTTGAAAACTCTCCTGTTTCCAAGTCGCCCCGCCAGTGACTGCGACCCACAATAAAAGTATTTTTTTCTTCGTCTATGCGATAGTGTTCAAATGGCGGAAAGTTCACACGCACATGGTTCATGTCCAACACAGGCTCTTCGATCAAGTCTGCCAGCGGATCTTCTTCCACAGTGTCCAGTTCAAAAATTTCTTCCAGTTTTTTCTTTTTGGCTTCAGCTTTGGTAAGTTTTTTGGGTGCTTTGGGAATGTGGTCCCAAGCTGTGATACGAAACACTAGATCAGTGTTGGGGATTTTCTTTTGATCGATCACTTCGCCAGTTTCGCGTTTGATACGATCTGCTCGGTTCCTACGAGCTTCTGCAATAGTGCGTTGATTGATTTTGTCTATACTGGGCAAAATAATATCGTACTGGTGATCTGCGTCTCTGTCGCGAAACCAACAGTACGTATTTTTGCTGTAGTGGATTTCTTTTAGGATGTCTCTGTTGTTTAGATAGTTAACACGGGGTGCGGTTTTGGGTAATAAAGTCATATGACTGCTAAGTCTCCTTAGTGAAATTGTAGCATATTTACAACAGTTGTCAACCTTTTTATAAACTGCGCCGATAAAAAATTGGTTAAATAAGGTATAGGAAACTGGCATGGCGACAAAAGCAGAAATCAACACAGCGATAGGCGTAGCAGAAGGCAACTTGCAAACGTTGCAGGAAAAGCTACGGATTGTTAGTCAAAGCCTTGACAACATCAATCCTGCCTATCAAGCAAATCAAAATTACATTGCCAAGCTATTGGCTCAGCAAGTGGACCTGCAGGCACAAATTGCAACCACACAAAGCAGCGTCAATTCCTTAGTAGCTGAGCGAGCCGATATAGAACGCCAAGCTCCTGCTGCGCCAGCGCCAACACCTGCTGCACCAGTTGACAACACTGTGGCTGAAACAGCCCCTACTCCAGAAGTTGATCCATTTGAAGCGTCTAGATTGGCAGCAGCAGCTGAGTTCAACGACAATCAATTAGAAACTGACCCTCCTCCCGTTGGGGACGAAGATCCTGAAGTTGCGTATTATCAAAGTCTGCAGGCAGAAAATGCTCGAGCTGAATTGGCGCAACAAGAAGCACAAGCAACGCCAGTTAGTCCCGAAGGCTTCCCTTATCCAGAACCTGTATTGAATCAGCCTGGCACCGCTGTTGACGATGGATCAACAGCAGGCGTACAACAACAAGTTGAAATCATCAATGCTCAAAAGCAGCAGACATTGCAAGCTCGCCAAAACAAGCCCAGTTCTGCTGATTGGCGTGTGCGTATACAATTGGCACCGGGCGCTGATTATCTCTACAAAGCTCAGGGCGGCAGCTCACAGGGTCGAGAAATACCTGGACCGGGCATACTTGCTCCGCTGGCCAAGACCGACGGTGTAATATTCCCGTATACTCCCAGTATCGAAACTTCATACCTTGCCAAGTATCAAATGGCCGATTTGGTGCACAGCAACTATCGCGGATATTTTTATCAAAACAGTTATGTTGATGCAATTAATGTTCGTGGAACATTTACAGCACAAGACACATCAGAAGCACAATACTTGTTGGCCGTGATACATTTTTTCAGATCAGTGACAAAAATGTTTTATGGCAAAGACCAACAGGCAGGCACTCCTCCGCCACTGGTTTATTTGTCAGGATACGGGCAGTATCAATTCAACAATCATCCTTGCTTGATATCTTCGTTCAACTACAGCCTGCCCAATGATGTGGATTATATTCGCGCCGACGGATTCAACAACTATGGACTTAATTTAGAAAACCGCAGACAAAGATCCAGCGGCCCTGCATTAAATGGTGCCCTGGGATTTCTAGCAAACAAACTGGGAGTCAACGGTTTGTTCCCCGGTGGCTTGCCGCAAGTGCCCAATCAAGGCGCTGTAAAAGCCAGTATAACAAATACTACCAATACCAACAGCACTTATGTGCCTACCAAAATGGAAATATCCGTTCAATTGCTGCCAATTCAAACTAGAAGCCAAGTCAGTCAACAATTCAGTCTCAAAAGTTTTGCTAATGGTGATTTACTCAAAGGAGGGTTTTGGTAATGGCCGCTGTTTACGATTCAACCAGTCCTTATTATCTCACAGGATACAGTCAATTTTTCTTGGACGTGATGACCAATCGTCCCATACCCAAAGAAGCCGACGACCAGCTGTGGGTCGTTACTCAAACCTATCAGTACAGACCAGATGCCTTGGCTTACGATCTCTACAATAACGCAGGGTTGTGGTGGGTGTTTTATCAACGCAATCCCAACACACTGCAAGCGCCTCCACTGGACTTTGCAGCAGGTACTAAAATTTACATTCCTAAAATTACAACGCTGAAATCAGCTCTGGGGTTCTAATATGGCAGCTATGTATGATGCTCTTGGCAATTACATAGGTGAGGACGGACTTGATGCTCCAGTCAAAACACTGCAACAAACTCAAGCAACCAGTGCCAGAGTACCGGCTGGAGTCAACAATGGCAGCAACACTGGTGCCAAAGCAGTACCCCGAGTCAATATTGCCACTGTTGGTGCTGGCTTTGGTGCCGGAGTCAGTGAGTTTGGTGACGATGCGCCCGTGGCGCCAACTGAAGGCGGTAATGGACAACAGGACGACTCCAGTCAGTCCGACACTCCCATCAACACAGCAAATGCAGTTAACGTAAATGCCAACGTTGCCAACGAGCAAGTGGAGCCCAAGCCCAACATTTTAGATACATTTAGCTCCTACACATATCATGCTTCTGTGTACATGATGAGCCCGGCACAGTATAGATCGTTGGCAGTATCAAAGAAAAAATCTGTAAATGGCTACCAATTATTATTTCAAAGTGGCGGGGCACCAAACAATACAGGTGGATTTCAAGGCGGGCTAGCACCGGGTGCAGAAGGCACGGCAGCATCACTGCGAGCCAGTGAAGCAACTGCGGCTGAAATTTCCGCGGCAATAACTCGAAATATTCCCGGTGCAGGATCTGCTGATGCTGGACGTAACCCAGCTTTTCCCTTGGACTTTTACATTGACTCTATTACCATTGAGAATTTGCTGTCTGGTCGAGGCAGTCGTGCAGCACATGCTGTATCAAGTATAAAATTTACAGTAGTTGAGCCACTGGGCATTACATTGATTGATAGAATATACCAAGCAGCGCAGGATTTTATTCCCAAGAATGGCGCCGGCAACATCAATTACAATGCTGTGAGTTACCTCATGGTAATAAAATTTTACGGTTATGATGCCAATGGAAATTTGGTCCCTGGTATCAAAGGTGCGGATGCATCTACTTCGTTGAGTGACCCCAATGCTGTGGTTGAAAAGTTCATACCATTTAGACTCAGCAAGTTGGACTGGGCAGTATCCAACAAACTGGTCACATACGAATTTGAAGGCAAAGCATTGAACATGATGGTTGGTGCCGGCACTCGGCGTGGTACCATTCCTTATGATGTGCAATTGAATGCAGGCACTGTGGGCAACCTGTTGGGCTCAAATGCACTGTATACTGCAACACAAAGTTCCGCTGCCGCACCTGGTGCCTCAACCACTGCTGTTGCAGCGCAGGCTCGTGCAGACGCTGCTGGATCAGATCCGCGACGAGTAGATCAAGCCAGCGGTGGTATCAACACAGTAACCGGCCAAGCAATCGGCGGCGAAACATCTCCGTCCAAAGCAAACTCAGCACCTACCACTAGAAAAATAGTCAAGCAAGGACTGATGGGCGCAATGAACGACTTTCAATACAATATTTGCCAAGGCGCCAATGCTATATTTTCAGTGCCTGACACATATAAAATAGTATGGGTGCCTGCAAAAGATGGTGGTCAGCCCATTAGAGATGCAACCATTGTGTTACCGGGCAAGGTCAAAGAAAGCGCCAGTACCGGATTTGGCGCACCAATCACGCAGGATCCAAAAAATGCAGATCCCAGTCGTGTGTCAAAAGACACTACCACAAGAAATTTCAGTATCACAGCAGGCATGCAAATTGTGCAAGCTATTGATTTGGCAATTAGAAATTCCAGTTACGTGATTGATCAAGCACTGACAATTCGAAATACACAAACAGGCGAAGATGAACCCAACTCACAAAAGTTTGGCAAGCCAGTACAGTGGTACAACATTTGTTTTCAGGCTTTGCCCAAAGATTATGATGAGTTGAGAAACGACACTGCGTTTGACATAACATTCTATATCACACCATTTACCATTGAGCAGTATGACAGCAGGTATTTTCCGCTGACCAAATTCAGAGGAGTGCATAAACGCTATCAATATTTGTTTACTGGAAAAAACACAGCAGTGCTGGACTACAAAGAACAATTGAACAGTTTGTACAATCTCACAGTCAGCGGGTCAAGTCCAAAAAATTCAGCAGCTGAACGTCAACGTCGTGCTCGTACATCCAGCATGCGAGATATTCCATTTTATGCATATCAATCTGCCAGTACAGAAAGCCGCCAAGGCACTGAGGGGCAAGCACTGGAACCTTCTGCTAACTTGGCTGAAAGTTTTTACAGTCCAGCTGACTTGGCAAAAACAACACTGAGAATAATCGGAGATCCTGCGTGGGTACAGCAAGGAAGTTTTGCTGGCGGAATAGATCCAAGTGCATTTAATTGGAGTCCGTTCTTGCCCGATGGCACAATTAATTTTGATGCCATGCAAATCCTGTTTGAAGTGGCGTGGCAACGCCCAGAAGATTATGACCTCAACACCGGCTTGGCCAATCCTTATAACAGGCCTACTTCTCAAAATGGACAGCCTGGCGCCAGCCGAGTATACGTGGCCAAAAAATGTGTTAGTGAATTCCGACAAGGAAAGTTTGAACAGGTAATAGAAGGATCGTTGTATACATTTCCCATACCAAACGCTGCCAACAAAGCTGCAACTGCATCTGTGCCCGATGAAAGCGCAGCAGAAACACAGCGTTTGCAAAGACAAAATGACATACTGTTGAGAAACAGCAGTGCCCAAGGTGCTTCGCCTACTGAAGAACAAATAGCATCGGCAGCAAATTATGGTAGCAATACACCTGCATTACCTGCACCTACTCTCAGCCAGACGTCTACGGCAGAAAACAATACACCGACCATATCCCCTCCAGCACCGGTGCTACAACCCCAAGATCCGCCACAGCCGCCCACATCTGGGTCTGGAGAAGACGTTGAGTCTAGACAAAACATACCACCGCCGGCAATTGGCAGAGTTACTCTTGAAGGCCTGGCTCCTGCGCCAACAGACCCCCAAGAAATCACAAGAGAAGCATAAGGAATATCAATGGCAGAAGAAATTCAACGCAGTAGAGGTCGCCCGCAGAACTATAAACTAGATCGCGGCGGCGTTCCTGCGGAGTCAGGACCGTTTTATGGCGTGGTAAAAAACAACGTGGACCCCACACGGGCAGGCCGACTGCAAGTTTACATTGATGTGTTTGCTGATGGAAATCCAGATGATCAAACCAAATGGACCAGCGTGAGTTATCTGCCCGGTTTCTTTGGATCGACTCCGGCCAATCCCTCCTCGACAGGTGTAGGTGCTTATATCGACGGCAACCCCAATGCATACGGCATGTGGTTTACACCGCCGGACATTGGGGTCACAGTGCTGTGTGTTTTTGTCAACGGCGACCGTAGTCAAGGATTTTATATTGGTGTGGTTCCAGAGCAAAGTATGGGACACATGGTACCGGCAATTGGCGCCAGCTCAAAATTTGTCACAGAAAACCAAAACCAAGCAACTTATTTTGCCGGAGCAACACAGTTGCCTGTGGTTGAACTTAATGTTAATAATACTGCACTGGAAGAAAGCGGTAGATTCTTTGACAGTCCCAAACCTGTTCAAGGCGTAGTAGCCCAAACTATGTTTTATCAAGGACTAATCAAAGACCCCGAGCGCGGCCCAATTCGATCCAGTAGCCAAAGAGAAACACCCAGCGCAGTATATGGTATTTCTACCCCAGGCACCGCAGTGTATCAAGGCGGCATGAAGCCCGGAGAAATACAGCGCAAGATTGCTGCAGGCGAAATTAAACCGCAAGATGCCAAAGTTATTGGACGAGTGGGTGGCCATAGTATGGTCATGGATGACGGCGACATAGATGGCAACAATAGATTGATACGTTTCCGCACCACGTCCGGTCACCAGATCACAATGAACGATTCGGGCAACTTCTTCTACATCACTCACGCCAATGGCTTGAGCTGGTTTGAATTGGGCGCAGAAGGCACACTGGATGTTTACAGCACAAACTCGATCAACCTCCGTACTAGAGGCGATATTAACTTGCATGCTGACAGAGATATCAACATGTATGCAGGCAGAGACTTCAAAGTAAAAGCCACAGAAAATATTGATATTCAAGCAGAAATTGATTTGACAATACAGTGCCAACAAGCAATGACATTGTATAGCAAAGACACTGTGCAAGTAAAAGCCGACGGTACGCTGGCTGTGGACAGCGCATCAGGCGGATCTTGGAATGGCGGTTCAAGCTTGGTGTTTAGCGCCGAGGGAATTGATCTCAATGGTCCGGCTGCCCCCTCGGTCGAAGCACCCAATCCAATAACTAAAACCATTATGGATGACACAAAGTTTAGTACGTCTACTGGTTGGACAGTTGACCCTAACGGACTTGAAAGCATTGTGAGTCGTGCTCCTACACACGAGCCTTATCCCTATCACAACAAAGGCGTAGATGTTGAAATTACGTTAGAGCAAGGCAAACCGCCTCCGCCACCAGGAGCAATACCTGTGCCAGCAGGCGTAGAAATAGTGAGAAGTTCATGAGCGAATTTACATTTAATCTCAACGGAATTTTAGTCAGCGACGGGGGCTTGCCAAAAATACCCGCTGGCTTGTCTAACCTTGGGGGTTCGCTGTATTTCGGTACCGCCGACAACGACTTGACATACACAGGCAATGATGCAATAGTATGGGACCGTATAAATCAAGAGCGACTCAAGCGTGGATTACCCAGCTTGGCTGATATTGGCTATCCACGACCATCGGATGACGTTCCGGCACCTGCTGCATCAACTGCCAGCACAGAAACATTCAAAATAAAAGGCCCTCCGGGAATGACACTGGAGCAAGCGCAAGCTATTTTCAAACAGCAAGCTGGAACAGGCGCACTGGTTGGGTTTAATGTTGGGGACTCTCTCAGCGCAGCTACACAAGCTGCTGACGGGCTTGCTGCGGCAGCGCCTCAGCTGTCGCAAGGATTTGCAGAAGCTGCCAAGTTGTTGCCCCAGGGCACAAACACAGCCGCAATAACAGCAGCATTGGGTCCTAACGGATCCGCAGTGTCTGGACAAATCAGATCGGCATTGCAAGGTGCAGGTCCTGCTGTGGCCAGCACACTTGCAATAGGTGCCACCAATTTCAATCAATTTACTGGCAGCATAACTTCTCAAATTCCCGGGGTAGTAAATTCTTTCCGATCTGCATTACCTGGGGCAGTATCGTCTGCTCAAGCAAACCTTCCGGGCGAACTGACAAAAATGCAAGCAGCATTGCCGGACGGAATAGCAGGAATTACCAATGCATTAAATAGCGTTCCTATCAATGGTATTAATATTGCTGATTTAACCAAACAAATCCCTGGATTGGGAAGTATTGGTAATCTCAGTTCAACAGATGTTACAGGAACACTAGCTCAAGCCAGCAAATTGATAGGACAAGCATCTACAGAAATCAGCAACGAATTGGGCGCTGGAAAATTTGGTTTTGACGCTTCGCAATTGGAAAAAGCTGGATTGATTAAACCAGGAACTGCTGCGGCATTTTTGCAACAAGGCGCAAACGATCTAGTTGATGTATTAAAAAGCCCCACAGTGTGGACTGGCAAGGACGGAGTCAAAGGGCTCGGGGACTTGCTGGGCAACGACAACTTGCAAAACAAGATACAACAGGGTTTGATGACTACAGGGCTTGGTGATCTAAAACAGCTGGGCATACCCACAGACAAGTTATCACCGCAGGCACTGAGTGGCCTAGCTACCAATGCAGCCAAAAGTGTACAGGACACGCTGAAATGGGCCACTGGTAAACCTGGCCTTCCTGCAGACGTTAAAAGTAAATTTGACAGCATGGCAACCAACGGAGCATTTGCTGTGACTCTCACACAGGAAAAAACTGAAGAACCTGTACTTAAAGAAAAGATCATTGAACCCAGTGAAAACACAGTGAATTCAACCACTGTAGATGCAGCCGCGGCACGAGTTGTGGGCAACGACAAAGTACCCACTGTGGTTACCGGCACGGCAACTGGAGAATACATTGCAATCAGCGGCTTTGCACAGTTTGTTCGAGAACTTACCGCAGCATTTGATGCATTGCAACAACGAATCAATGCAATCAATTCGCAGTATCAGACCATTACTCAAGATCAATGGAACACAATCAACAACGAAGCAGTGGCATTGAGAGCCACGGTGCGAGCAAGAATTGAAGCACTAAATGCCGCAGCGTTAGCAGAACAAAACAACATTCCAGATTCTGGGCAAAACTTTGCACAAAAAACGGCATTAAGAACGTTTAACGATATTATAGACACGTATCTTCCGGCTATGGACCAATCCAGTGACAAGGTTAGACAACTGATCAAAGATCTGGCCAACAAGATTTACACACAAGCCATCCGTGTTCAGACCCTCGGAACTTAACTATAAATATAAACATGCCCACATTCATCGGTTTCAATACTCAACAACAATACAAGAAATTCACACTGCTGGATTTTGAATTGATCAAGCGTGACTTGCTGAATGCATTTAACATTCGTCAAGGGCAACTGCCCGGGCGTCCTGGTTACGGCACTGCACTGTGGGACTACATGTTTGAAAATCAAATTGAAACAGTGCAACAAGGTATTATCAATGAAGTACAGCGTGTGGCTGGCGGAGATCCTAGAATTTACATCAGCGACATCAATGTGTTTCCCCAGCAAAACGGCATATTAATCGAACTGCAATTGCAGGTTGTGGCAACAGGTGCCAGCGAATTGCTCAGCGTTTTCTTCAATCAACAACAGCGCAACGCCACCTACGTATAACTACGCGGTTTTTGTTAGCCATAAATAATACAAAGGTTATTAGGCAATGGCAAAAACCACACGACAAACAGCAATATTCGGCGTTGAAGACTGGAAACAAATATACCAGACTTACAGAGAAGCTGACTTTCAAAGCTACGACTTTGAAACACTGAGAAAAAGTTTCACTGATTATCTGCGATTGTACTATCCAGAAACATTCAACGACTTCATTGAAAGCAGTGAATACATTGCGTTGCTGGACGTGATTGCGTTCATGGGTCAGGCCATGGCCTTCCGTACTGATTTGAACACCCGTGAAAACTACATGGACACCGCCGAGCGTCGTGACAGTGTGGTCAAATTGGGAAATCTTGTGAGCTACACAGCCAAACGCAACACTGCGGCACAGGGCTTGCTCAAAGTATTCAATGTACAAACAACCGAAAACGTCACAGATTACAATGGTGTAAATCTATCTAACGTCACAATCAACTGGGCTGACCCCACAAACCCTGATTGGTTAGAACAGTGGAACACAATTCTCAATGCTTGTTTTGTTGACACTCAAAAAATTGGTCGCCCGGGCAATCGTCAAACTATATTAAACATTCCTACCAGTGAGTATGCTATCAATTTGGTTCCAGGATTCCTGCCAGTGATTCCTTACAGTGCCACAGTGGATGGAATCAACATGCCTTTTGAAGCCATGACTGCAACCACAGTGGGCAGAGACTACATCTATGAACCCAGTCCTGTGCCTAACACCAGTTTTAACATACTGTATCGCAATGATCAATTGGGTTATCAAAGCGCCAACAATGGCTACTTCTTTTTGTTCAAACAAGGTACGCTGCAAAACCAAGATTTCAACTTGGCCGAACGCATTGCCAACCGCACAGTAAACATCAACATCGAAGGTGTAAACAACGAAGACCGTTGGTTGTTCCAGTTAGACAATGTGGGCAACATTGCTAGAGAGTGGGCCTACACTGAAAACGTTTACACTGCTGCTGCAGAACAGCTTACAACCTTGCGCCCAATCTATTCGACCACTTCCAGAACCAATGACCAAATTACCATGGTATTTGGCGACGGCGTGTTCAGTGAAATTCCTGTGGGCACATTCCGTGCTTATGTTCGCAGCTCTAACGGATTGCAATATATTATCAATCCTGAAGAAATGCAAAACGTTGTGCTGCCTATCAGCTACATCAGTCGCGCAGGCAATTTAGAAACAATTACATTTACCTGCGGTATTACACAACCTGTAAGCAACGCACAGGCACGCGAATCAATTGAAGCAATCAAGCAACGTGCTCCTGCTCGTTACTATACCCAGAACCGCATGGTCAACGGCGAGGACTACAACCTGTTCCCATACACAGCATACAATTCAATTATCAAATCAAAAGCTGTAAATCGCAGTTCAATTGGAACCAGCCGTTATCTGGACTTGGTTGACAACACAGGCAAGTACAGTTCTACCAACACATTCTCCAGTGACGGTGCGCTGTGGGAAAACACTGCTTTCCAACCGCCCATCAGCTTTACTTGGTCTAACAGAAACGAAATCACTGATTTTATCATCAACAGATTGCAACCCCAATTGTTGGAAGCCACTACCAAGCAGTTTTATTATGCAAACTTTCCTAGAGTGACAGAAACCAATTTGCCCCCAGATTCAACGTGGATACCAGGTGCAGCTTGGAATCAAAGCACCACTGTTGCCAATGAAACCACAGGCTATTTCAAAGATGCTACTGTTAGCTCATCTTGGCCAAATGGTGCACCAATTCCCATTGGCGCCACAACCAGCACAGCATTCAAGTACGCTGTGGTCAGAAGCTTGATCAAGTTTGTTCCTCCTGCAGGGTATTACTTTGACAGCAACAACAGACTCAAGGCAGGCACACCCACACGAGCCAACGAACGCACAGAAATTTGGGCAAGCCCAATTGCTATTGTGGGCGACGGATACAACGGCGGTGCTGGAAACTTATCGTCGGGTCAAGGACCTGTTGCATTAAACAACTTTGTGCCCACCGGTGCGTTAGTTGATACAATTATTCCTGTGTTTACCACTGCACTCAGTGCCAGTCTGCAAGCTGAAATCCAACAACAAATTGTATTGGGTAGAAACTTTGGCTTGGGCTACGACAACAACGGAACAGTGCCAACATCTGATGGCGCCGGAACATGGTATCTAATTACCAGCACAAATCTTGCACTAAATGCTGCCTGGAGCCAACAATATGCAGGTAACACTTCTGGTACCAATGCTGATGCATCTTGGATGGTGCAGTGTTCTGTACAAAATGGAACTTATACTGTGTTGACTAGATCGCTGGCATATTACTTTGGATCTGTGTTGCAGACACGTTTCTTCTTTTACGGCAATCAAAAGATTTACGACAGCCGCAGTGGAACAACAATCAAAGATTTTATCAATGTGTTGGCAATGAATTCCAAGCCAGATTCTGCTGCATCATTAAACGGCGACATTTACACAACAATTATTGGACAACCTGTGGAAAGCGACGGATATGTAGATGACTTCCAGGTGTTGATCAGCTATAGGGATTCAGACAGCGACGGCGTGCCAGACAATCCAGATTTCTTTAATGAAATTGTTGGCTCTGTGCCCACCACTGCCAATGCCAATTCTCCCTGGGTGTTCTTGCAACAAACTGTGGACTTTGACAACTTACAAAGATACCTGTTGGTAGAACCTGGTGTGGTCAACAGTGCCTATGCCAGTTACGACGCTATCGAAGCTGCCAAATTCCAATATTCTCCGGGACAATATTTCTATGCATACAGTCAAGAAACATTCTGGCTGTTGAGCATCAACACTGCTGGAGTGCTGGTTCTTACCGAACAAACAGACTGGAAAGCATATCCGGGCCGCCAGAACTTGTACTTCCAGTATCGTCACAACTCACCGTTGACCAACAGAATTGATCCGGGCACCAGCAACATCATTGACATTTATTTGGTCACCCTGTCATACTACACAGCATACCAAAACTGGTTGCGTGATACCACAGGCACTGTGTCTGAACCTGACATTCCCACAATCAATGAATTGTCAACTGCATACCAAGGCCTGCAGGATTATAAAATGATTAGTGATAACATTGTTATGAATTCTGTTATATTCAAGCCATTGTTCGGACCCAAAGCTGCCAGCGCATTGCAGGCAACAATCAAGGTCATACGTGCTCAGAATTCCACTGCCAGTACCAGTGAAATTAAGAGTGCGGTATTGGCAGCAATGAATGATTATTTCTCTATTGACAAATGGAATTTTGGCGACACATTCTATTTCTCAGAATTAGCAGCCTACCTGCACAAGCAGTTGGGTACTATCGTTAGTTCAGTGGTCTTGGTGCCGCTGGACACACAAAAATACTTTGGTGACCTGTACGAAATTCGTGCAGAGCCCATGGAAATCTTTGCCAATGCAGCCACAGTTGATAACATTGAAGTTATTGAAGCATTGACCAGTACTAACCTACGTACTGCACCTGGTAGCGGAGTAATTTAATGTCACGAGTTCGAAGTGTAGACTTTCTTCCTGAAATTTTTCAGACTGATGCTAACAAGCAATTTTTAGCTGCTACCCTTGATCAATTGGTTCAAGAACCAAAATTCAAAAAGACTCAGGGCTTTATTGGTCGTAGTGTGGGTCCGGGTGTGAACCCCAATGACAAATATGTTGTTGAACCCACCAAGACACGCACAGACTATCAGCTGGAGCCAGGCATTGTCAGCTTGAACCCTGCAGACACAGCCGAAATTCAAGATGCAATTACCTATCCAGGTATACTAGATGCATTGAGTTTCCAGGGCGCTGACAGCAATCGTCCCGATCGACTGTTCACCAGTGACTACTACACTTGGGATCCGTTCATTGACTTTGACGCTTTTGTAAACTTCAGCCAGTACTTCTGGGTGCCCAATGGCCCTGACGTGGTTGATGTTTTTGCCAGCTCGGTACCATTTACCGAAAACTTTGCTGTGGACCGAAACGGTGCATATACTTTTTCTGGAGAGTCCGGTGATAACCCCATCATCACTTTGGTCCGCGGCGGCAGCTATACTTTCCAAATAGCCAACAACATCAAGCAAACAATAAACTACAGTGTGACCAATTCGGGCACTGCAAGTTACTTGATTGATTATCAAGCCAACCCCACATTGACTTTGGTTCGTGGCAACACCTATGTGTTTACATTGAACTTGGTGGCAGCGTATCCATTTTGGATTAAAACACAGCCCACAACCGGAATCGGCGATGCTTACAATTCTGGTGTGACCAACAACGGGAACAGCACCGGCACAGTTATTTTTACAGTGCCTCAAGACGCCCCGGACATACTGTATTACGCTGCACAAAACAATGCCAACATGCATGGCTCTTTTGCCATTGTCAACGCCGACAATGCAACCGGACCTGGATTCTGGATTCAAACAGCGCCTGGGGTCACTGGCCGAAACGTAACAAGCCCAAATCTAAGCACCAGAGATGTTCTTGGCGTGGTCAACAACGGTACCAACTTGGGTACAATAACATTCAATGTGCCAGTCAAGACAGCACAGAATTTTTATTATACTCTAAATGATCTAGGCACTGTTGATCTTTTGACCACATTAAATTTCGATCAAATCGACGGCGCAAATCTACTAGACTTCTTGGCACAATATGGTGGCATTGATGGTATTGCCAATTTGGATGGACTGACATTGGCATTTAACAATGGCAATCCAGCTGATCAGGCCGTGGCTTGGACAATCAGCTTTGTGACTGTGGACGACGTTCAATACATTTCGTTGTCATCGGCATTTGGTATTGCAGCTCTTGATAAATTTTCCATTGCTTATGGCACTGTTTACGCCAACACACAGTGGTATAAAAATCCGTCGTTGACATTTGAAAGAATTCCGTTATTGAGTGCAGTGCAAGATACTTTGTATTATCAAGATGCTCTCAATCCTGACATGTTTGGAACTATCAAGTTGGTCGAACAAACCAGCAATGCAGTACTAAATGTCACAGAAATCATCGGAAGAAAAACATATACCAGTCCTGTAACGGATCAATACCCCAATGGAGTTACATTTACCAATGGACTCAAGGTTAAATTTACAGGTGAAGTATATCCAAGATCCTATTGGTCTGGCACTGTTCCTGTCACATGCTTGTCCACCGCAGCAACAATCAATTTTATTAACTGTACAACCACTCAGGGCCTGGAGCGCGGTTTGGAGATTGTTTTTAGTTCTCCCACTATTGGTGGTATCGAACCTGAAACAGTATACTATGTTGATCAAATTTTCAGCAGCACACAATTTACTATTTCCGAAGTAAAAGGTGGTCCTGCACTGCCATTGACTGGAGCAACTGCGCCCCCAGACAATCTCATGTACGCCACAGCCAGCGCCAACAGAGAGTACTACGTTAGTGGAGTAGGCACAGCTATTGAACTGTTGCCAGTTGAAAACTTTATTGTTCCTGAATCGTATGCTACAGATGCCAATGCAGAAACAGTTTACATTGAGCCCAGCGATCACGATTATATCACAATCAGCAGAGCCAGTAGAGACCTAAATGCTTGGAGCCGCAGTAACCGTTGGTTCCATATAGACGTATTGTATGCCACAGGAGCATACAACAATACCACTGTGGCACTGGACAACAACAACAGAGCCAAGCGCCCGATTATTCAATTCCGACCTGGCATTCGATTGTTCAATATGGGCACAGAAGGCAAACAACCTGTCAACGTTATTGACTTCGGTGCAACTGATGCATTTAGTGACATTGAAGGCTCATTGAGTTATACCACAAATGGTTATACAGTGGTCAATGGTAGTAGAATAATTTTTGCCGCTGATTTAGATGCCAGTGTACGTAATAAAATTTATGTTGTTAACTTTATAGTACCAAATTCTACTCCGCTGACCACAGCGGGCAACTTTCATTTGCATGCTCGTTACACTATTGCAACATTGGGCACCACTGACTGGAACGAAGTGGCAGACACCACCGGCGAAACTTACGCAGTTGGTGATACTATTTTGGTTGTTAACGCAGGTTCTGGTACTGGTACTGCTACATTTGCCGAACCAGTGATTAATTTGGTTCCAGCAGACGATGCTGAAATACTAGCTGACCAATCCACAGTGGTGTTAGATGGCGACGATGCTGGCATTACTTACTGGTATGACGGTGTTGAATGGGCCGAAGCACAGCAAAAAACAGCAATTCAGCAACCACCGATTTATGATGTTTACGACGCCAATGGTATCAGTTTCAGCAACAATACTGTTTACCCCAGTTCCACATTCCGCGGCAGCAAGTTGTTTAGCTATGCAGTGGGCGTTGGTACTATTGACCCAGTGTTGCAATTTCAATTGCAATATCTAACGTTAAGCAACGTTGGAGATATTGTTTTTGATAACAACCTTTATCAAGATACTTTCATCTATGTTATTGACAATGTGAGTCAAACACGCAACATCAGCCAAGGCTGGCCAAGAGAATACATTGACCGTACCACCTATGACAGACTGTTGGGTTGGCAATCGGCTGTTACTCCCACACTGATTAGACAGCAATTTAGGTTCACATACGATGGCCAGCCGCTGTTGTTAGATGTGGCTGCACTGACTGATCAAGTGACCACAGTACCTGCGGTAAAAGTGTTTGTTGGTTCACAATTTCAAAACCCCAGCACATATACTGTTGCAAGAACAGATACCACAACTACCATTAGCTTTATTACACCTCACGTGATTGGCGAAGTAGTTGAAGTTGAAGTACTCAGCAATCAAACCAGTGCAGTTGGATTCTACCAAGTGCCCACAAACTTGCAACAAAACCCGCTTAACGCCAACAGTGAATATTTCACGTTAGGTACAGTGCGTACACACTATCAAACAATTTGCCAAAACCTCAACAATTTGGTTGGACCAATCAACGGCGCCAACAACACTAGAGATCTTGGCAATATCATACCTTACGGCCAGTTGATTCTGCAACAGAGTTCTCCGCTGACCATGGCTGGTTATTTCATGCGCTCTAACAAATACAATGTATTTGCAGCCTTGGAATACAACAGTCGTGAATATCAAAAGTACAAGAATCAAATGTTGGAGGCCACTACTCGTCAAGATATTTCTTACAACATTACCACAAGCCAACTGTTGGATTATGTGTTAAATGATGTTATTGTTGGCAGAACTGACAGCAATCCGTTCTACTGGAGCGATATGTTGCCAGCTGGTGAAGTTTACCAGACCACAACATACACACTGGGTTACATTACCACAGACACATTCTCTACTCTGTACATTTACAATTATGCGTCAGCCAACTATCAAGGCATGAACGTTTATATCAACAACGCAATTCAAACTCGTGGAGTTGATTACAGTGTTGGTACTGACAGCGCAACAATAACAATATTGCCGGCACGCTTTGCACAATTGCAGACAGGCGACGTTATCACCATACAAGAATATCAAACCACATATGGTACATTTGTTCCCAACACCCCAACCAAGTTGGGCTTGTATCCTGCATTCAAACCTGGTATTATTCCAGTAAAAACAACCACAGGAATAACCTTGGTCATTGTTGGTCACGACGGCAGTCAAACTCCGGTGTTCAACGACATTCGCGACGATGTGTTGTTGGAATTCGAAACACGAATCTACAACAACTTGAAACTGGACGGCAATCCAATTCCTCTCAAATTGAGTGACGTCATTCCTGGCCAATTCCGAGACACAGGTTACAGCTACACAGAAATCAATGACATACTGTCCGAAAGTTTCTTGAGCTATGTGGGCTGGAACAAGTTAGATTATACCACACAAGACTACAACGCTGCAAACACATTTAGTTTCAACTACAGTCAAAGCTTGAACACATTGGATAACCAACCGTTGTTGGGAGCTTGGCGCGGCATTTACCGTTGGTTTTACGACACACAACAACCTGAAGAAACACCATGGGAAATGTTGGGCTTCTCCAAGCGACCAGATTGGTGGGAAATAACTTACGGTCCTGCTCCTTACACAAGAGACAACCAAGTGTTGTGGGACGATTTGGAAGCAGGGTTGGTTCGTGATCCTGTGGCTCCTTATGTTCTTCCGCAGTATGCTCGCCCAGGTCTGAGCAAGGTATTGCCGACCAGTAGCGAAGGAGCATTGTTGGCTCCGTTGGATTGCGTGGTTGGCATTTATGCAAATAACACATTCCAAAAAAGCTGGAAGGTCGGCGACGGTGGTCCAGTTGAAGCGTCATGGTGGAACAGCAGTGACTATCCATTTGCAGCCATGCGCCTGTTGGCCCTGACTCGCCCAGCAGAATTCTTTGCACTGTTTGCTGATAGAGATTTGTATCGCTATAACGAAGAGTTTGGCCAATACCTGTACGACGATCGTTATCGCTTGAGTACCAGAGTCAATCCAAACCAGCCAGCAAATACCAATGTTCAGGTGTATGGCAATGGTGTGAGCAAGGCCAGCTACATTGACTGGATTGTTGATTACAATAGAATCCTGGGCCAAGACTCTACTGTGGCTTTGCAAGATGATTTGGCCAACATTGACGTGCGCTTGTGCTATCGTATGGCCAGTTTCAGCGACAAGCAATACATTAAAATTTACACAGAAAAGTCCAGTCCTGCATCTACCAATACTGCGCTGTTGATTCCTGACGAAAGTTATGACTTGCTGTTGTACAAGAATCAACCGTTTGATCACAGTGTGTACAGTTCGGTGGTTATTCAAGTGGTAGAAGACGGATGGGCAGTGTACGGATATTCATTGAATCGTCCGTTCTTTGAAACATTGACCAGTGTTCCAGTCGGACAATTCCAAACGTTCACTGTTGGTGGAACCACAATTCAAACTCCCACATTCTACAGCCAAGACATCACACAAGTGCCTTATGGTTATGTGTTTAATTCTCAAACTGCTGTGGCCAACTTCTTGTTGAGTTATGGCAAGTTGTTGGAGCAAGATGGGTTTACATTCACTGACAGAGACAATGGCTACATTCTCAACTGGGACCAGATGGTACAGGAATTCCTGTACTGGTCAAATCAAGGTTGGGGTGTGGGCACCCTGATCAACTTGAACCCGTTGGCATACAAGTTGTCAATTACCAAGCCACTGGCAGTGGTTGACAGTGTGTCTGCACAAACTGCAGAGCACGTGATGCTGGACCAAAACAAACGTGAGTTTCCAGTTCGTGATCTCAACATTGTTAGACTTGACAACACATTTACAATTGCTCCGTTAAACAATCAAAGCTTGAGCTTTGTTGACATGCGCTTTACCAGCTTCGAAAGCATGATTGTGCTCAACAACACCAGCTTGTTTGGTGATTTGATTTATGAACCTGTTACCGGTGCAAGACAAAGTCGTTTGAGTTTGGTAGCCGCAACCACCACAGAATGGAATGGCAGTGTTGATGCACAGGGCTTTATTCTCAACCAAGACAACATTGAAGAATGGACCGGACTCAAGACCTATCCAAAAGGTCAGCTGGTCAAATACAAAAACAAGTACTGGAGTGCCGCCACCATTGTGCAGCCCAGTACCACATTCAATTACAACGACTGGAACCAAAGTGATTATACTTTGATTCAACAAGGATTGTTGCCCAACCTGGCCAACAAGGCCAACCAGCTGGCCAACAGCTATAACATCAACTCGGCCAATTTGGAAACAGATAACGACTTGTTGAGTTATGGCCTGATTGGATTCAGACCTCGTCAATACTTCACATCTCTTAACTTGGATGATGTCAGTCAGTTAAATGTTTACAGAGAGTTCATTGGCTCCAAAGGTACCATACTCAGTGCTGACTTGCTGACTCGTGCCAATCTCGGAAAAGAAGCAGCAGACTACACCATCTACGAAAACTGGGCAATCCAACGTTCTGTGTACGGCGCTAACGCCAATCGCAGCTTTGTTGATTTGCGTTTGAATAGAGAATATCTAACCAGCGATCCTGTGCTGGTAGAAGTGATATTGCCGCAGCAACCGAGCCAAGCTGACCAAACTGTTTTGTTGAACGATGTGTGGAAAAGCAGTTTTGCGTTGACAACACCTGACATTCTGCCAACAACAACTGAATCAATAACTGACTCCAGCCTGCCTTCGGCCGGTTATGTTAATTTGGATGATGTTGACATCAGCGTATTTGAACTTTCAAATCCTGCAAGCTTGAATGCAAATATCAACTCTATCAGCAATGGTACCAGTATTTGGGTAGCCAAGGTCAACGACTACGACTGGAACATTTACAGAGCACAAGGCATTCCTGGAACAATTCAACACGTTTGTGACAACCTAAACGGCACAAGCAGAGTAATTTTCTCAGGCGTGCATGGACTTTCTGTGGGCAACACACTGATCATTAGATTCTTCGACAGCCAAGTCAATGGCGTGTACAAAGTACTCAGTGTAAGTGATGTCAACACTGTCAATATTGCATTTACATTCACCGGCGGTCGTACCGTAGCAGATGGAAACGGCATTGGATTTACCTTGCAGACCATGCGAGTGGCCCAAGCCAGTGACATCAGCACACTGCCTTACAGCAAACAAATTCTTCCAGGTGCAAAGGCCTGGGTAGACAACAACGGCCAAGGCATGTGGCAAGTACTGGAAAAGAAAAACCCATTCCAGACTCGTCGAGAGTTTCAACCTTATACTCCTGCTGACAACCAGTTGTACGGCAGCAGTATTGCACAGGCCAAGAGTCAAAATGCCATGCTAATCGGAAGCCCCGGTTATAAAAATGACAGCGACCAAACAATTGGCAGCATCTACGTTTATCTAAAAGGTTATACCAGTCAATATGAGCCTGTGAATCCCACAGGTAATGTAGATGAAACAATCAAATTAGAAGCGATTGGCACAAGAGGATTTGGTAACGCAGTTGACTTTGGTACACTGACCTGGGCTGCCGCAGGCGCAAGCGCCAGTCTCGGCCCCAACGGCGAATCCAACAACGGCTATTGTGCAGTGCTATATTATGACCCAGTTGCCGCAGCCAAAGGATTCGCAAACCCATTTGTAGTAAGTCAATTGTTAACCTTACCTGGCACTACATCCAGTGCTACACCTGGTGCTGGCGAGCTTGGCTATTCGGTGGCTGTTAGCCAAGACGAGCGCTGGCTATATGTTGGAGCTCCTGGTATTAACAAAGTTTATGCATACGGCCAAGTGAGTGTTCCTGTACAAGAAATACGCACAATATTACCAGCAGCAACTAGCACGGTGAACATTGCCGATCAAATACAAATTGACAACCAGTTACAAATTTCTGTCACTGTCAACGACACGCTATTGACCATTGGAACAGATTATACAGTAGCAGGCGATTTCAGCAGTGTTGATTTTGCAAGTGAGCTAGCAGCCGGTGACGGTGTTGTTATCAGCAGAAACACCGGATGGAATTTTGACGGCGGCTCCGCTTCTTATAACCTTAATCCATACTTGTTTGGAATGAGCAATATCTACGCATGTTTAGTGACTGTAAACAAAGTCGAACAGCGTCCCAATATTGATTACACAATGACCAATGGCGTAATAACATTTGTTACTACCCCGGGAGTAAACGATGACGTCACAGTGTTGTCCAAGAGCTACTACCAGTTGGTAATAGAGTTAGAACCAGACACTGTGTCAGCAGGCGATAGATTTGGTCATAGCGTACAGTGCAGCAACGATGGCAGACAGGTTCTAGTAGGTGCTAGAAATACCACAGTTGACGCAAACATCGAAGCTGGATGTGTTTTTGCCTACGACAGAAATGTACAAAAATTTATTGCTACTGTTGCAGCCAACACCACAAACATCACAGTACTAGGCAACGTCACAGAACCCGTGAGTGTGATCCTCAACAACCAGTTCTTGACTAACCAAGCCAATGGAATATTGGGCGCTGACAATTCGTTTACAGTAAGTGGAAACACCATTACCATTTATGCCACAGTAAACGTTGGTGACGTAATTGAAATTGAAACAAATCAATTTGTACTGCAACAACAAATAACACAAAACACTCCTGCAGAGTTTGTTAACTTTGGGCAGGCACTGGACCTGTGCCCATACAATTGCAGTTTGTATGTGGGCGCTCCGCAAGACAGCACCACGGCTTGGAAAGGCGGCGTAGTTCAGCGCAGTGTTGCTCAAGCTAGAACATACGGCACTATCACAGCAACTGTTGCAGATCCAGTATTGGTTGCTGGCCAAACCCTGCGTGTAAACAATGTAGACATTGCAGTCCCTGCGCTGCCAAACAACAATGCCACAGGGCTTGCTGCTGCAATCAATGCCAGCGCACCCAATGCCACTGCATCTGTTGATGCAGATGGATACTTGACTATTTCTGTGACCAATTCTAATGCAGCCACAGTTGGAGACAAACTACAAGTTGCACCTGGATCTTTAGGTGTGGTGTATTCCAGTTTTGGATTTGAACAATTTGCATTTGCAGAAACAATTGCAAACCCATTCCCTGTAGACTTTGGTGCGTTTGGATACAGCGTTTCGGTTAACAATACTGCTCTAAGCATAGCAGTTGGCGCACCGGGCGCAAGTTTGTATTTGCCAAACACATTTGATTACAATTCTACATTGGAAAAGCCCACTACTACATTTGACGGTAACAACACTGTGTTCTTCTCTCCGGTCAACGTCAGCGGAGCAGTTTACACATTTGATTATTTCCCAAGCTCGACCAGTTCAGTTACTAGCCCAGGTAAGTTTGTATTTGGACAACAGATTTCCAATATTAACGTCAACCCCTACGACACATATGGTACTGCTGTAAACTTCAACTCGGGTGCATTGGTAGCTGGTGCTCCATTGAATGACGATAGCGCAAACGAAACACAAGATTCAGGATCAGCATTTGTATTTGAAAATCCAACTGACACACCTGCATGGGCAGTGATCCATCAACAGCAACCTGTTGTTGACATCTACTTGCTTAACAGCGTGTACATGTATGATCGAATCACTTCAGAGCGCACAGAATTCTTTGATTTCTTTGATCCTCTGCAAGGCAAGATTCTAGGCGCTGCTCAGCAAAACTTAGACTACATTGGCGCAGTTGATCCAGCTGAATACAATGTGGGATACCTAAACAATGCTGGTAATCGTTGGGGACAAAACCACCTAGGTGAAATGTGGTGGGACATTTCCACAGTTCGCTTTATTGATCCCAACCAAGATGATATTGTGTACGCAAGTCGTCGTTGGGGTCAAGTGTTCCCGGGCAGTCGCATTGATATATATCAATGGGTCGAAAGCACTGTGCCTCCTGTAAACTATGTTGGTGTTGGAACACCCAAGAGCATCGACAGCTATGTAATCGAAACAGAGCTAACACAGGACGGATTGTTTGTAACCAGTTACTATTTCTGGGTAAGAAATGTTACCACAGTTGCAACACAGCAAGGCAAGACACTTAGTGCGCTGACAGTAAGTCAATATATCGAAAGCCCCAAGAGCAGTGGCATAAGCTATATTGCACCAATTAACTCTAGTACCATTGCCATCTACAACGGATTGCAATATGTAAATGCAGCTGACACCATAATCAGTGTGGAGTTTGACCAGCAACTCAACGATGCCAACGTGCATGCTGAGTACGAATTGATTGCACAAGGTCGCCCGGAAGCATTCTTGAGCGCCGCGCTGTACAGAAAGTTGCAAGACAGTTTCTGCGGCTTTGACACATTTGGTAACAAGGTTCCAGACCCACGCCTGCCTGTCAGTCAGCAGTACGGTATTCAAGTTCGCCCACGCCAGAGCATGTTTGTAGACAGGTTCTTGGCACTAAAGAATTATATCACGTATGTCAACTCAGTGTTGGCCTTGTATCCGATCAGTGAAACACGCAGCTTTGTTCTACTCAACAGTGAAGAGCCAATTCCGTCAGCCAACTCTGGCGCATGGGACGCACAAGTTGCCAATTTGGAAATTCTTGGCTATCAAGATATCTATGCAGTACCACTAGATTATACCTATTTGGTCGATTACGACAGTAGCAACCAAGGTCTTTGGACAATTTACACAGTTGTAATTGAACAAGGCACAACTGATGTTAGAACTTTGTTGTTGACAAGGGTTCAAAACTATAAAACAGTTGACTATTGGAACTATATCAATTGGTACATGCCTGGTTATAACTCCAGTTCTAAGATTTCTTTTGAAGTGGCAAATTATGCCAGTTTGTCTCAACTGTCGGTCTCTGTTGGCACCAGCGTGAAAGTCACAGCCAACGCACAAGGCAAATACGAAATTTATTTGTTTACTGACACTGGTTGGGAACGTGTGGGTTTACAAGATGGTACAATTGCTATCTCTGCAGAAATTTATGATTACGAGCTGGGAAGATTCGGATTTGATTCCGAAGTATATGACGCTCAGTACTACGACAAAGAGCCTGTGGTCGAAACTCGCAAGATTATTCAATCCATCAACGAAGAGTTGCTGATTGATGATCTTTACATCGATCGCAATAAATCATTGACTCTGATGTTTGATTTTATTCTCAGTGAACTGCAAGCACCTGAGTGGCTGGTCAAGACCAGTTTGATTGACGTTGATCATAAGATTCGTGAATTGATTCCATTCCAGAACTATTTGCGTGACAATCAAACGTTTGTTAGCGATTACTTACAAGAAGTCAAGCCATATCACGTGCAAGTGCGTGAGTTTAACTTGAGCTATAACGGTGCCGACGACTACACAGGTGATGTAACTGATTTTGATCTTCCAGCATACTACAATACTGACTTGGCTGTGCCGCAGTATGTTAGCCCGATCCTAACACCGTACGATCATGCCACTAACCAACTGTTTAATACCAACAGTGACACAGCACCTACCAGCGTGTTGTGGAGTGAATGGCCATACAGTCAGTGGATCGGCAATTATTTGCTGTCGTTGCGTTCTGTAAAATTGCTGGATCAAGGTTCTGGTTACACATCAGTGCCTTCAGTAATAATCCAAGGTGACGCCGCAGTGCAAGCACAAGCCGAAGCAGTGATAGATTCTGAAGGGCATGTTGTTGCAATCAACGTGGTTTCGCCAGGTGCTGGCTACTCGACCACACCAACAGTGATAATCCAAAGTCCAACAGGCACCGGTGCTCGCGGATACGCAGTGATGGTAAACCGCAATGCCGCAGACTTTGATGAGTTTGTATATAATGTAAATCCTCCAGTTAGCGTAACAGACTGGGAAGCCGATACCGGCAATACATTAGGTCTTACCAATGTACGCTCATTCAAGACAACCATCAAGTTTGATAGGTACCAGTACTCTAGTTCTATTGACGCCTGGAGCACCAGCGGAATTTATGCTGTTGGAGATAGAGTTCGATACACCGATTCGGTATGGGAAGCCACTGAAGATAACGGCCCAGCAGCCGAATTTAGTTTAGCGCAATGGACAGAAGTATCTGCTGCTGACCTCAGCGGTGTTGACCGTACCATGGGATACTATGTCCCTGGCATAAACGAGCCTGGGTTGGAACTACCACTGTTGGTCAACGGTGTGGATTTTCCTGGCGTACAGGTATTCGGGCATGACTTCGACTACGTTGATGCGTTAGATGCAATTTACGAAAGCAGCTTTACAGATGTATTCTTAGGCACCAGACCCACTGACGTTAATGTAGACGGCGGCCAATTTATAGGCGCATTTGAAAACCATGCCCCAGAAGAATTGGTCAATGGCGCTGAATATGACACCATGGACTTGCGTGTGTACACTCGTCCTGGCAGCGATTGGGAACGCAACGGGCACGGATTCCAAATTGGGTCTGTAAGGTTCCAACTGGATGACTATATTTCGATTGACACATGGAGCTGGGCCAACGCTGTCGATGCCCCTGCAGAGTTGGTTGTCAGCAACATAACAACTGGATTGCAACTAAATCCAGTAACTGATTACACTGTTGACTGGGCAGCTCAAACTATTACCATGATCGACAACATCAGTGCTGGTGACATAATTAACATTGACGTTTACGAAATTGGGGGCGGAAGCCAACTGTATCGCAACACATACACCGGAGATCAAGTTGGACAAAGTCTGGTACTACCAGTCAGCAACGTAGGAGTTGACTCGATTGTGTTCTTTGTAAACGGAATTCCAACCAACGCTGAAATCTGGAGACCATATTACTCCCCGAGCACAGAATGGAGCATTTACAGTTCCTATGCGTACAACGATGTAGTTTATGATTCTAATTATACTTACTACCGAGCCATCAAAGCTGTGCCCACTGGCGTGTTGCTGACCAACTTTGAATATTGGCAACCAAGCGCCCATGCGTTGCCTGGCAATTTACAGTTTACTGGACCTTTAAGAAACACCATAGTCACAGTGCCAGTGGAGATTCAAAGCACTGATTTGGTAACTGTTGTGGTCATGGGAATTACCAACCAACCTCAACGAATCTGGAGTACCCCAGTAACACAATACGTGACTGTGGATTCCACTATTGCTACTGCAAAAACTGTCGATCTTGACAACTACATGGGCGGTACCAATGCAGCCAACATGGTTGTGGTTCGTAATGGGTTGCGCTTGACTCCTCCTGCAGGAATTGAGCACATTGGAAATAGCGTAGCCACAGCATTTGGGCTACCAACAACACTGGGCAGCTTGAACCAAGACACCATTGATGCGCCTACAGAGATTCAAGTGTGGCTCAACAACAGGATTCAAGTGCAAGGCATGGATTATGCAGTAACAGGATCCAATCCAAATAGACAAGTGGTATTCTTTACAGCGCCTACTGCTGGGGATACCATATTGATTTCTGTCAGTACACTGGCCGACTACATTGTATATGCAACAGCCCCAACTCCTTATGTTGAAATTGTATCTACAATAAACATTGGTGACGAGTTGGCAATTACTACATTCAATGACACCAGTGAACAGGACATGGTTACTTTGGTATTTGTTGGTCCTTCTTATCGAGGCATCACTGAAGTAGAAGCCTATAACAGTACAGATTACGCTCCGTTGGAAACAGAATCTGCTACTGAATGGTCAAACACTGAGTCTTACAGCAGCGGCGCTTTGGTATATACCCAAGTATACTCATCGCCGGGCGTACCAACACCTGGCACCACACCGGTATTTTATCTATCAACTCAGGCTGTGCCCGCAGGAACTGCTGTGACCGATACTGGATATTGGACTGTGGTAAATTATGCAAACTTGCCCGAAAGCTTCAATTACTTGATTGGACAAGTAATACCAAGCAATAATTTCTACTTGAATAGACCAAATGTAATGGGTTACCGTTTATGGGTCACACTAGACGGCGAACGTTTGTTTGACGGTGTTGACTTTGATATCCAAGGCGAATATTTGATTTTGGCAGCCGGCACCATTGAAAGCAATCAAATTTTGGTAGTAACTGAGTTTACTGAAAGTGTCGTGCCTGATGCATGTGCGTTTAGAATATTCCAAGACATGCGCGGAGTCCAAGCAACATATCGTATTACTGCTGCTACAACCGCTACAGTTGCTCAAGATGTTTCGGCCACAGCAGACATTATCTATCTAGACGATGTTACTGTGTTACCTGAACCCGACCTAGCTCAAGGTATATTTGGTATTGTTACCATCAACGGTGAGCGAATCATGTACAGAACACGTGACGTTGCAACCAATACTATCAGTAGTTTGATGCGAGGAACTGCTGGCACCGGTGCAGCAGCACACACAGCTGGCGCACTGGTGTACGACATGAATAGCGGCAACTTGTTGCAGTTGAGCTATCAAGATTACATCAGCAAAAACACAACAATAGGCGATGACTCTACAGTTGAGTTTGTTGCTGATGATTTAGGCACTAATATCGTTGAAGGCAGTGTTGAAGTGTATGTGGGAGGAATACGCCAACTACAAGGATTTGCTGTTGATATTGCTAGCAATGTGGTAACTGTGACATTTGACACAGCACCGCCGGCTGGCCAAGAAGTTACAATGTTGGTAAAACACGGAGTAACTTGGTATCACCGTGGCATCGACACTGCCAGCGACGGGGTAGCTTTACAGCAAACCAACACTGTAGCAGCAAGATTCCTATGCAATTTTTAACAAGGTAAATAATTGACCATGTCAAATTTAGAAAAAAAACTGCCAAATGGCAACCCAATGCCAGCAAAAGCCCAATCAAATTCGGCTGAACGCAAACCCAATGACGCTGGATCAGTCATTGTGCAGGCTCATATGAAAATTTTTGATCCTGTGAATAAACAGGTGTTTGTGGAGGGCAGAGCATGATAGTTCCGGGACTAGCCAAAATCGAAGGATTTTTGAAAATACACGACCCTGTTAGCGGCCAAGTGTTTGTAGACAAGAAAAATGCTATCAATTACGAAAACATCAGTATCGCAATGGCACAGACGCTGTCAAACCGCGATATAGGATTTATCTATCAAATGGCATTTGGCAACGGCGGCAGTTCAGTAGATCCAACTGGTGTTATTACGTACTTGCCCCCAAACGTGGTAGGCCAAAACGCTGATTTGTATAACCAAACTTATGCCAAAGTTGTTGACGACAACTCAGCAGCAGATACAGATCCGCAAGCCAACAAAATGACAGTTTTACACACATCGGGCAAAACATACAGTGACATTTTGGTAACTTGTTTGTTGGATTACGGCGAGCCACCTAACCAGCAAGCGTTTGACAACAGTACCAACTTCAATGGTGAATTTGTTTTTGATGAGCTGGGCTTAAAAACCTGGAACGGCGCATCTGACGACTTGCGTTTGATTACGCATGTGATTTTTCACCCAGTCCAGAAAAGTTTGAATAGACAAATTCAAATCGATTACACTCTGCGAATCCAGACGCTGAGTAACATTAACACCGTATAAATATATAGATAGAAACAGGTATTTGACATGGCATATACAATTAACCTCACAGATGGTACAGTTTTTGCAGTAGTAGCAGATGGTACCATCAACACCTCAAGTTCAATGACTTTGGTGGGAAAAAACTATGCTGGTTATGGCGAATTCTTGGACGAAAACTTCATTCACTTGTTGGAAAACTCGTCTAATTCCTCGGCACCTCCCGCTCCACTAACTGGACAGCTTTGGTTTGACAACTCCAACTTGTTGCTCAAGATGTACAACGGCAGTGTCTGGAAAACCATTTCCGCTGCTGCTGCATCATCCACACAACCCACTAGCAATACCACTGGCGACTTGTGGTTCGATACTGGCAACCAACAGTTGAAAATTTGGAACGGTTCTGCGTTCCTGGTTGTGGGTCCTGCTTATTCGAGTGGGCAAGGTGTATCGGGTGCGGTTCCGTTGTATATCAATGACATCAGCAGCACACAGCACATTGTAACTGGTATCTATGCTGCCAACAGCTTGGTATCCATTGCCAACCCTGGCTCAGATTTTATTCCTGCTGCACCATACAGCACAAACTTTCCCAAGATTTTCAAAGGCACCACTGTTTGGAACACTGGTGTTCAAAGCGGCAACGTATCCACAGTTGGTAACTTTGTTGTAAATGCAGGCGGCAATGCAACACTAACAGTGACCAGCACCGGAGCTAACCTAGCAGGTTATGTCAGCGCCGCAGGCAACGTAACTGGCAGTTACTTTTACGGCAACGGTAGCCAGCTGACAGGTATTCAAGTTACTGGTTCGGGTGTTATCAGCACCACCGGAAATATCACCGGTAACAACATCACAGCCACAGCCAACGTTACTGCTGGCACCAACGTCAACACAGGAAATGTATATGCTAGCGGATTTGTATCTGCAGCCGGCAACGTGACTGGTGCATATCTCATTGGTAACGGCAGTCAAATAACCGGATTGCCAGCAGGCTACAGCAACGCCAGTGTGGCGTTGTACCTGGCCAGCGGAACCAACAGTTCAAATATTGTTACCACTGCCAGCGTTGTTGGTAACGTACTGGTCACAACTACCGGGATTGTTTCAACTCAAAGTGCAGTGGGCAACATAGGCTCAAGTGCTTATCCGTTTAATACTGTGTTTGCCAAAGCCACATCGGCACAATACGCTGACTTGGCCGAACGCTTTGAAGCAGACGCTGAATACGATGCTGGCACTGTGGTCGAACTTGGTGGCGAAAAAGAAATTACTCGAGTTCAAGATGACCTCAGCGAAAATGTTTTTGGTGTCATTAGCACCCAAGCAGCTTACCTAATGAATGGTATAGCAGGAACTGATCGAACACATCCTCCTATTGCAATGACTGGACGAGTTCCTGTACAAGTTGTTGGACAAGTTAAAAAAGGGCAAAGGTTAGTCAGTGCTGGAAACGGTATGGCTAGAGCAGCTCGTGCTGGCGAGGCAACAGCATTCAACGTTATTGGGCGTGCGTTACGAAGCAAAACAACTGATGGAGTCGGGACTGTAGAAGCTATTGTGGCAATCAAAGTATAATAATAGGTAATAAAAATGGCATACGAACAAGGTGGCTTAATTCAAGCTAGCGACTATAACACATTAGTGGGCGATGCTAGCGGAGTTGGTTCTGGAACCGGTCTCAATTTAATCATAGGTACAGGTTCTGCTAGCGAGGGATATGGCCAGACTCCATTGGCAAATGAGTCATCAGGACTCATTTACGCCGCACCTTGGGCCAACTTAGTTAATACAATCTCAAGTATCGGAAGTCATCAAGGATCTACCTTGCAGTCTATGACGGTTCCGGCAACTGGTAGTACAATCGCATACCAAGCTTCGGTCACCAATAACCTCTCAACAATTTATAGCAACAGATTAAACGCAGCCAGTCAAGGCACGGCTGCTGACACAACAGCCACCGGGTCCAGTACCTGGAATGACTCGTTAACTTTTACATACACTGTGACATTCAGCAGCGCAAATGCTGCAAGATATTTTTTCAACGCCGGCGGTCAGCTGGCATTGAGCTTTACACATCCCAGCGGTAGCGGAATCAACGCCACACTTAACAGCATTTGTAGTGACGCCGGAACTGTGGTTTTAAGCAGTCCCGGCACAGGATCTGCCAGTAACTCTGCAACAATCAACGGAACCACATACAACGGCGTGACCAAAATTGGTGGCGCTAACGATGCTGGCAGAACTATCAGTGCCAATACTGGTTTTTACGCTTTATCTTCGTCGCCAGTTGAAGTGTTTAGACAATACAGTACGTTAACCAGTAATACAGGGCCGTATTTGGCTATCGAAGCTGAATATGACGGTAGCACTGTGGTCACATTAACTGCGGTGTTTCAAGAATCACCCGTGGGTTCGGTAGCAGCAATAGGCACAGAATCCACTTTGTCCATTATTCCACCTAGTACTACATATTTGTCAAACTCTTGGGGCACACCAGCAGCAGCTTACACTATTGATTATGTAACATCTGGAACTTCTGCTACTGTAATGGTAGCTGCCGGAGGCGGTGGCGGTGGTGCTGGCGATAACGCCTCCGGTGGTGGCGGTGGTGGCGGTGGCGGTGGTATTACCGTGCCGACTGTGCTGCTAGATCCCGGAAGCTACCCTGTAGTAGTTGGCGCAGGCGGTGCAGGCGGTTTCTCCAATTCGTCAACTCAAGGCACAGAAGGCGGAAATTCATCCTTTAGTTCATACACAGCATACGGCGGCGGCCGTGGCGGCAACGCTGGTGGCACCACTTGCGTAAGCCCAACCACAGTTGGTTCCACAGGAGGCGGCGGCGGTCGCTTGGTACCCGCATGTACCACAACCAGTGGCCAAGGTTATGCCGGCGGCACAGGCGGTGGATCCAGTTACCTATCGACCAGCAACGCTGGCGGCGGTGGCGGTGGCGGTGGCGCATCAGCAGCAGGCACCAACGGCACAGCCGGATCTGTGGGCGGCGGAGCAGGTGGTAATGGTGGTATTGGATATAGCATAGCATTTGGCATCAGCGGAGTATATGGATCTGGTGGCGGCGGTGGCGCACAAAATGGCTCAGCTGGCACAGCAGGATCCGGTGGTGGTGGCGATGGCGGCGCAAATGGCACACAAGGATCTGCTGGAACATCTAACAAAGCAGGTGGCGGTGGCGGTTCTGGTGTAGGAACCAGTGGAGTTCAAACTGGAAGCGGCGGTTCTGGGGCAGTTGTTATTGACTACGCCTCACCTACTCAACTTGCAAACGGTGGCTCTTCAATTATATCATACGATGCTGGTGGCGTCACGCACTGGACTCACGTGTTTACAACTTCGGGTACATTTGTTGTTGGCGGACCTGGCGATATCCTCATGACTGCTTATGTAGTTGGTGCTGGCGGAGGTGGCTCTGCACAAGGCAACGGATTTGGCGGTGGTGGCGGTGGCGGCAATGTAGTTGCACAATCATTCCTTGGTATAGCAGGACAGTCGTTTAGCGTAACTGTTGGTTCGGGCGGCACAGGAGAATCCAGCTGCCAGGCAGGAAACCAAACAGCTGGATCAGCTTCCTCATTCTCCGATAGCAGTTCTGTGGTAATTTCGTCGGCTGGCGGTGGCAGAGCTCCTTCTTCATCCAACTGTGGTGATGGATCTGCAGGTGGCGGTACATCAGGTGCTGGATGGAACGGAGGTGCTGGATCTGGGTTTGGTTCAGCTGACGGTGGCGGTGGCGGATCAAATGGCCCTGGCGGCGCAGTAACACAAACACTGTCTGGTGTTACAAAAACAGGCCCGGGAACAAACCTCGGCGGTCTAGGTACTACCACATCATACAATGCCAAATACGGTGGCGGTGGATCCAGACTCACAGTAGCTCAAATTGGCTCAACTGTATCGGGTTATGACTGGGGCGGCGGTGTTATGAACACAGCTGGAACAGTAAACACTGGCGGCGGTGGCGGTGGAGGCCAAAACGGTGGATCTCCGGGTGGTGCAGGCGGATCGGGTGTAACCCAAGTTATATACCAATCAACCAATCCTCGCGCTTCTGGCGGCTTAATAACAGAGTACGAATCCGGTGGCGACACTTATTGGATTCATACATTTAATAGTTCTGGTACATTTACAGTGTTGCCCGACGATGCAATTATTCTACAGTATTTGATTGTGGGCGGTGGCGGTGCTGGCGGCTCTTGGTTTGGCGGTGGCGGTGGTGGTGGCGGCGCAGCCGCAGGTGTTTTTGCAACAGACGGAACCTATGCATATACTGTATCTATCGGTAGCGGTGGATCCGCCAGCGGTAACGGTTCAAAAGGAACTGACTCAACAGTATCTGGCACCGACATAACTACCATAACGGGATACGGCGGCGGTGTTGGATACAACAACAACGGCGGTGCAACTGTTTCAAACTTGTCCGGCGGCTCGTCCGGTGGCGGTCAATATAACGACTGGGCAAACACATACATAGGTGGAACTGCGGTTACCAACCAAGGATACGTCGGCGGTTATGGTTACAATGACCTTTCTAACTATGATGAATCCGGTGGTGGTGGCGGTGGTGCCGGTGGTGCAGGTTCTAATGCTGTGCGATTTACAAACCCCAGTTCCAAAGACGGCGGTGCAGGCGGCCCAGGATTGTCATCTAGTATTACTGGTACAGCAATTTATTATGCCGGCGGTGGCGGTGGCGGAGCCAACAGTGGTTCCTTCTCTGGAGGTGCCGGCGGTATTGGTGGTGGCGGAGCAGGTGGTAATACTTCAAGCGGAACATCAGGTACTGTAAACACTGGCGGTGGTGGCGGCGGTGCTGGCGGAACAAACGCCGCAAGCGCTGGCGGTTCGGGTATTGCAGTTGTAGCTTATGTTAGTGACACTCAGAAATACTGGGGAGGAATCGAGACCTCATATGCTAGCGGTAATTCAACTGCTTGGGTTCACCAATTTACAAGTTCTGGCATACTTTCTCCTGTGCCTGCAGGTTCAACTCTCAGTGAGTTCTTGGTTGTTGCCGGCGGTGGCGGTGGCCGAGGCAACGGTAATCCTCCAGGTGGTGGCGGCGGCTCAGTTAGTTTAATTAGAGCTCCTCTCACACCCGGGCAGACATATACTGTAACTGTAGGAGCAGGTGGCGCAGCTGATGCCACTGGTTCTCCTGCACAGGCCGGTGGCACAAGCTCAGTTACAGGTATTATTTCGTCAACAGGTGGCGGTGGTGGTGGCACAAGTGGCATTGGCGGAAACTCAGCATCAACAATCAATGGAGTTACCACTAGCTATACCGGCGGTAGCGGCTGGTACACCAGCAACCAAAGTTGCGGTGTTGGCGGCGGAGCTGGTGCAGGTGGCAACGGTGCTTCAGTGGCATCGCCAGACAATGTTGGAGGTACAGGTGGTATAGGATATTATGCAGCCAACTTCTTGATTGCAGGAACTAATGCCAGCAATACTCCAACCACTATTGGAACACCTAGCGGTGGTTACTATGGCGGTGGTGGCGGTGGTGGCTATCCTGGTGCCGACTTTGGTTCGTTCTGTAACGGAGCAGGTGGTGCAGGTGGCGGTGGCGGAAATCCAGTGAAGTGCAACACCGGCTACCCAACACTTGGACAAGCTGGTTTAACCAACACTGGTGGCGGTGGACAAGGTGGAAGCTGGCCAAGCGGTGGGTCTGGTGGTAACGGCGGATCTGGCGTTGTAGTTGTTCGCTATCCGGGTGTTCCTATTGCTTCGGGCGGAACCATTACACAAACTGGCGGATACACATATCATGCATTTACCAGTTCTGGAGTTCTTTCAGTAGGCAACTTTGGTGTTAGCTTATTAATGGCTGGCGGTGGTGGTGGCGGTGGTGGCACAGGTGGCGGTGGCGGAGCCGGCGGCATAATCGAAAGCGATGTACTTTTATTCAGTGGAACCAGTTATCCAGTAGTCGTTGGCGCTGGCGGAGCTGGCGACACCAGTTACACCTATACCGGTGCATCAAGTGGATCTGATTCAACATTTGCTGGATTCACTGCTGTAGGCGGCGGTTACGGCGGCAAATACATAAACGGAGTTGAAGGCGGACCCGGCGGATCGGGCGGATCTGGTGGTGGCGGTGGTGTTGGAAACGTCGGATTCGGATCCGGCGGCGCTGCCCCGGCTGGCACCGGAACAGCCGGGCAAGGAAATGCAGGCGGTGCAGGCGGCACAGGCGACTACAATACTGAATCGTCGGGTAATGGTGGTGGAGGTGGCGGTGCCGGCGCAGTAGGAGCCAACGGTACATCTGGACTTGGCCAAGGCGGTATAGGTATAGCTTCGTCTATTACTGGCACCTCTACATACTACGGTGGTGGTGGTTCAGGATTCCAAAGTGCTGTGTTTGGTAAAACAGACGTCCCTGGCGGTCTTGGCGGCGGCGGCTACGGTCGAGTACAAGGGTCTTCTTTACCACGTTCCTATTCCAATGGTACTGCTAATACTGGTGGTGGTGGTGGCGGTGCAAACCCTGCAGACGGTGGTGGTGGCGACGGCGGATCTGGCGTAGTAATTATTAGCTATGAATCTTCTAGTCCGTTAGCAACCGGTGGTACAATAACAACCTATACTTCGGGTGGTACAACTTATCAAGTCCACACATTTACAAGTTCTGGAACCTTTTCAATAACATAACAATCGAGGAGAAAAATGGCACATTTTGCACAAGTTAAAAATGGCGTAGTTACACAGGTAATAGTCGCTGAACAAAATTTTATCAATACACTACCTGACAGCAGTGATTGGGTGCAAACCAGTTATCGCACATCGGGCGGACAGCATCCAGAAGGTCGCCCATTGCGTAAAAATTATGCTGGCATCGGGTTCTTGTATGATGGGGTTGGGTTCTATCCTCCCAAACCATATGACAGCTGGTCATTGAATCAAGACACTTATGTATGGGAAGCACCTACGCCATACCCTGATACTGGTAGGCTCTACAAGTGGAACGAAGATACGTTAAGTTGGGACGAGATTGCCACCCCAGTGTGATATTGGCACTTAAGAAAAAACCGGGCATTGCCCGGTTTTTGTTTATTTAGACTTGATCCATTTCATTTGAAACCACATGTATACTTGCTCGTCCATTACAATATAGTTGCCGCCTCTGCTGTAATCCCAAAATCGACCACTTTCGTAAACGCCTGGCCTACCATATGTTTCTTGTAACCACGCCATTTTTTCTCCATTGGGTAACCCCATATGCTTGTACAGCGTTATGGGTACAAACTTCTCGCCATCCCATACTTGTTTTTTAACAGGTGGAGGCAGTGTAACTTCCGCGTCCACATATTCTATTACTTGTTTCCACCCCATTTTAATTCCCAAAACACTTGATCTTTTTCACTGAGTCTGGCCATGATCTTGTATAGATAGCCATAGTTCCAGGTATCTATATGTCTAGTCCAATAAGGTTGTTCAACTGCATGCTCTAAAATAAACTTACCAGATTCACTTTCTTGCCATTTTATAATTGGATCTGCGACATACAAGTCTGGATCGTCCACGTCACTCATGTGTATAGTATGAACACAAACGTCACAAAAACGCACTGGAACCCCTTCTACGAGTTTTGTCTCCTCGGGTTTCCAGTGCGTGTATTCTGCTTGATGATTACGTGCAATTGCCATAACGCATTATAGCATTATTCAGCTACAAGGTCACTGGCCATTGGGAAGATTGCAGCAATAACTTCAGCACAAGCCCGGGCAATCTGTTGATGTTCTTTTTGTGTACCGTTGCCTGCACGTAGTTGTATGAAATGGATCCAACTACGCAAGGTGCCATTCATATACATGCGACTTACTGTGAGCCCTTCTGGTAGCACAGCACGAGCCTGTTCTTTGGCAATACCGTTGGCAATAGCCCAAGAGTATTCTTGTTTAACACTAAACAACACACGTTTCTGAGCACGTTCCCACTCATAGGCCAACAGCCGTTGAGCGTCATCGTTCATGTCCAAGTCTACGCTGTTTTGTCGATTTTTGGTGTCTTGAAGTCTGGCTTCTCTGAGTACAAACGCATCATCAAGTTCCGATGTTGGGTCTGCATAACGCTGTGAAAACTCCTGAAATGAGAAGCTTCTATGACGCAGGATCTGTCGGGCAATGTCTCTGGTGGTTGTGATTTCGCAACAGGCAGACACCATTTCAAGTGGGCTCCAGTGTTGATGCTTGACCAAGTATCGTATGAGTCGCTCACTTGTTTCTGTGTTAAACTGGTTGGCTGGATTGGACACACGGGCACAATACGCGATAAGTTCTTGTGCATCTCCGATACCCATATCTGCAAATTCGGATGTAGGTTGGGAGTAAGAGAGAAGTTTAACATTCATTATTTAAGACCGTTGAGTAGTTTATCAGTTTCGGGTTGGACCAGTTCTGCTACCGCGCCAATGTCGACCAAGAAATCAATGTCACGTATGCTATCTCCAAATTCAGATAGAATTCTTGAAACAACAGTGTCGATTTCGTCCCAATCAAGACCTTGCTTTTTTAAGTTAACAAGGTTGATTGTTTTTTGACGCTTGCCTTCTAGGCGGATAACAATTTTTTTAATACATTCAAGAGGAACATCAGTCTTGGTGACTTCGTTGATTATCAGTTCCCATTGATCAAGAAAATCATCACTGAACTGCATCACCAACTCGGACCTTGGGTTTGCGTCCTCGGGTTTTTGGGGCTGTTGCGATTGGTTCTTGTTTTGTTGCGGCATTTACACTGACTCCTGGGAACATTTTTTCTGCTTCTTTTTTCATTCTTGCAGCTTCTGCGATCAAGCCTTGCGCTTCTTGTTCCATGCGCTTGGCTTGTGCCAGCATGTTTCCGGCTAGAGCAGAATCGCTAAGGGTACCGTCAGTTGATACCGGTTGTTGTAAATCGGGTTGTGACTCTTCCAACTGCTTGCGTTTGAAAGCCTGTTCGGCTTGACGCTTGACAGCAGGGTCAACAATGCCTTGGTTCTGATCGATCTCTTGCATGCGTTTGAGAGCCTCAGCACCGGATTCCATTTCCTTGACCAAACGATTGACTTCGTCAAGCTTGACAGAAGTGGTTGGGGTAGGAGTCAAGATAACTTGGTTGGCTGCAATCTTCTTCAACATGCCTTCGGCATGCAGTGTTTGCAGAATGTTACGACCGTCGGGCAATAAATTGCGATGGAACACATCAGCAAGATTTGCCGCTGCCTGTCCTGGAGCACTTTCCAACACAGTCATAACTGAGTTATGGATATGTGTGGGCAACACATCAGGATAAATGACCAAACACATGTGGTCTTCGTTGGGTATTTCTCTAAATACGATAGCGACCTTGCGGTCACCGTGTCTACCTACGTGTTTAAGCATTTTGATCTCCTTGAGGTGCTTGAGGTTCTTGCGAAGCTGCCTGATTCTCAGCTTCGGAGTTTTTACGAAGTGTTTCTAAGAACGCTGACAGTTTGTTGTATACTTGTCCGACTTGTGCCATTTCGGCGGCTTTGAAAGCGCCTCGTGAACAAGCGGCATCGAGCATACTGTGGATTGAGGCCAAATCGGCAATAGTAAGTTGTGAGTTTTCCATGCAGATATTTAACTCACAACACACAGTGGCTGTATTTTTTTACAGAGTCTTTAGCGGCCTAAGTTGTTTGTGCTTGACAACCAAAATGTTGTGTGTTGCGTCTTGGTACCGAATTGGTAAATCGAGATGCACAGTGACTTCGGGCCCAGCTTCGCTGACTACTCGATCGTTGCCCACGCTTCCACAAAACGGAATCTTGTTCCATATGCCTGTGACTCGATCACCAATTTGGTAAGTGGGTCGGTAGGTGTGAGAGTTTTGAAAATAATCAGTCAGGCTGCCCATGAGTCGATTCCTCAACAGCTGAATTCATACTGGTAAACTGCTTTGACGCACACATTTGCTCAAATATGTACCACAGCTTTTCAAATCGGATGTCAGTTAGTCTGGCCAGCGCCGAGAGGTCTTTGTCCCGATCTTCAGCCTGCCCATGTTCCATCACAGTGCGAATGTCATCGGTAACTTTCCAACACTCGAGAATCTGTTGTTCCAGATCAAAACGATCGCTCATGTTACCACTCCTTTTGAGCTTTAACAGCTTCGGAAACAATTTTTTTAATAAGTTGCCAAATTGGATGCCATAAGTATCCAACCATGAAACCAATGATCAAATAGTTCAGTGCAAGTTTGACTTCTTCCCAGTTCATATGATCTTTCCTATGGTTAGATAAATCAGTTCACCAAGCTCGCGCTGGTAGTCTTGTCCCAATCGACGCTTTTGATAAATGGCAGTAACCAGCTCGGTACCAGTGTGGCTGGCAACTTCCATGCCCTTGCCACGTTTGGTTAGCTCTTCGATCAAGTCATCGGTATCGAAATCATCCAAGTCTACGTCAACAGTGGTCCATACTTCTACTTGGGGCATTAGGTTCTCCAAAAAGGTGCATAGCGCACTAACCGGCCCACGGGCAACACCACAGGAACCAACAGCACCAACATCCAAGTGGCACTGATGATTTCTGGCTCAACGAACCGATATACAAATAAATTGCACATGCCTACAACAAAGTAGACAATGCCTGTGACAAGCATGTACTCGCCAGGTGACATTGGCAACTTTGTTTTAATCTTGTTTAATACAGACGAACCGAACATTTTTAGTAGTACTTTTGGTTAAGGATTCACTGGCCTTGCCAGCAGCTTGGCAACTGGCCTCAGTTTTGAAGCCCGGCACATTTGTCAAGGCCATTGAGTCTTTGTCGCTGAGCATGCCAGCGTGAACAAACAATACCAAAATCCAAGTCATAAAATGCCTTTGACAAAAAGATAACAACAAGCCACAAAGCCCAATGCAAAATAAACAACGCGACCTGCGATTTCAAGAGCGAGATTTTTCATTATTTAACTCCACATGCTGTGTTGACTTTGTCTGCTTCCACACCGGCTTTGATTGCTTCGATACGGCAGGTATTTTTTTGATAGTCTGAAATTATAAGTGGCGCGAACATTATTACAATAATGCCAAGAACCAAAATTACAATCCATTTGGTTTCCATATCAACTCCTTAAGGACAACTCATGTCACGTTCAGCAACTTCGGGAACATCTCGCCATTCCGACCATTGCATGTTGGCAGTTCGAGCAATGCTGGCATTATCCCATGTGCCAGCACCACCAGCACGAACAGTAACATCAATCATTTGGCGATACTGTAGTTTTTTGTTTCGCACGATGCCCACAGGGTAAGGTTTACCTATGGGCCAGTGCATGCGGTCGGCTGGCGGAATAGACTGCTCACGCTCTTCGACAATCCAACGCATTTCAATCATATTGGCCTTTGTTATTTGTTAACGGATTTGAAACATTCAATGTACACTCGATTGGCAAATTCTTTGCTGGCTCGATTCTGGTATTCTCTGGTGCTGTATTGAGTTTCTTCATAAGCGGCAATTACAATGGCGTTGGCAATTCTGTTACCACCAGTCAGTGCAATTAGGTCTGACACTGGTGTGCCAGTTTGGCGTAGATTCATAACCTTGAATGCAAGCTCATACAAGTCATCGCAAACCTCAGGACCGGGTTTCTTGGCGTGTACACCAACGCATACAGACAACGCAACAACACAAAGAATCGATTTAACTGTTTTGATCATTTTTGGCACTCCAATGCCTTTTGTTGAATTTGCTTTTCTACATCGGTTCGATGTTGCCAGAAAAACGTTTCGTGTCCCTGACTGTACAGCCACGCTTCACACGCAACATATACAGACAGGAGCATCCAAAACCCAAACCAGGCTAAGTTAGTGTCCTTTTTTGGATTCATCGTAGTACGCATAAGCGCCAAAAGGAGGAACAATAGTGGTGCTACCATGAATGATAAACGTAGCATCACAGTACTCTTCATCGCCCCAGCTACCAAACGGGTAACCGTCTGTGAACATGATCAGACGACGCGGAACAATTTCTTCGCGCTTCAAGTAATCGTAAACACAATCGAAGTCGGTACCGCCGCCACCTTTGATCTCGTAATCACAGATTGAATCCAGGTTGTCTGAGTCGTACTGAGCAGGATTGTATGCATCAGTATCAAACGTGACCACGTGGATCTTGTAAGCCGGGAACGAGTCCATGATGCCTTGGATTTCGCTTAGGAAGTCCTTGAGCATTGTTTCGCTAATTGAACCACTTGCGTCCAGTGCAATAGCAATATCAATCATTTCGTCGTTCTTTTGGCCAGGCATCACAGCATCCATGTGCCAACCTTTGCGGCTTGCTCGCATCCAGGTGTAGTCACTCTTGATAGTACTTTCCAGGTTCATGCGTAGCAGTTCGCGCCAGTTCATCTGGGGCTCGGTCAAGTCCTTGATCATGCGCTTGACACCAGCGGGCAAGTTACCAGCACCGTCCACAGTAGCGGCGGCTGCTAACACAGCTTCTTTGATCTCGTCACGAATAGCCTGCTTCTCAGCTTCGCTCAGCTTGGGACGACCTTTGCCCTTGCCTTCACTGTCGCCATCACCGCCGGAACCTTCGTCGTCACCTTCGCCGTCCAAGTGATCGTCCAGCAACTGATCGATCAAGTCACTGAGATTGATTTTTTGTGCATTTTGCATCAAGTCATCATAGACTTCTTCCGAGCTCAAGCCTTCGTATTTGCGATCATACAAGCAAGGCACTGACGTAATGAACTCGCCAACATTGTGCTTCTTCAAGTCACCGTTGACACAGTAGTCGTTAGCAATGTTCCAGATCTGCGGATCACGATCGCCGCGGCGACCAAAGTGATCATATACACAGTGCAACACTTCGTGTCCAAACAAAAACTCGATTTCTTTGGGTTTCAGCAGTTTGATAAAACGGGTGTTGTAATAAAAGTGACGTCCGTCTGTTGCGGCAGTAGGACACCATTCGTCGGCATTGACCAGTTTCAAACGAGTAGCAAGGTTACCAAAGAAGCTGGCTTTCAACAGCAAACCAACTCGGGCAGTGATCAATTGTTCACGAACTTCGCGGTCAATCTTGGGATCAGTAGCACCCAACAGGTTCTTGAATTTGTCCGCATCCTTGCTGTCAGCAGTGGTGCCAGTGCGAGCATGTAATACGTTGGGATTGAAATATTGCATGTGGGTCCTTTGTTGTTTAATACGTTAATTATAGCAGAACGCGATTTATTAGTCAACGCCACTCGTTGCTACGGCTGATCTCATCTTGTGTAAACTGACCGCCCATACGATCCGGATTCTCTCGCCAACTATCGAGTGTGGCTTTTTCGCAACACTGTTCCACATCCTGCAGGATACGCCGGAGTTCGTCGATGTTGACCTTCAGGAATTCTTGCGTGGCGAACAGGGCCGCATCCTCGCCACCGGGCCATAGCCTGCGGGCTTCTTGATAATCTGCCAGCATCTGTTCCTTGCCCTTGATTGTGTTCTTCAAGTTGTCACGGATGGTATAGATGTTCATTTCGGCCCCAAAGCAATTTTATCTTCTTCAGTGAGTTTTGCCAGTGCCCGTCGGCGAGCCTCGCCAGTTTGGTAATCCAGCACTTCCTCATAATTGTCAAGGATGATGAATTGTTGTTCATACACTTCATCAAACTTGTTTCTTGCCTTCCATTCGTCGGCGGCTTCTTTGGTTGCCACATAATACTTGTGATTGTGACGATCACCACCGTCCCAAACTCGAATGTCCCAGCAGTTAATAATTTTCATATTCACTCCTTAATCATGGCCTGGCAATACAGACTTCCATCGGATACACCACCTTGGGGCTTCCACCCATTGGTGATATACTGGTTGACCAGCATGGCCAATTGTTGGGGTGAAGCGGCTTCCAGTATGAGGTATTTCATTTCGAATTCCTTTGTTCCTTACTATGTCTATATTATAGCAAATCGGGCATTTTTGGTCAACCGAAAAAAATGTAATACTTGAGTATTACTTTAATCAACTCCGAAATACTTCTTAACCAACTTGGCTTGGTCTACGGACTTATAGCCCTGCGGAAGTTGCCAAGGACTATCTTGCACAATATTAGCACATTCCTTGACAATCAACTCGGCGAACTTTTCTTCGTATACTTCATCAACAGGCCAAACTGGTTTTTCGGGCGGCGGAACCACAAGACCATCGTGAACAGCCATTGTATACTCCCAGGCTTGTTTTTTAAGTTCCTCAATTCGTTCGTTCATTCTTCAACTCCGAAAAGTTCGTCAATACTATCCATCACTGCCATTACCGCTTTATCCCATTCATCGCTGGAATGATGATATTGTTTCTCGGCACGATTATAGCACTCGTTGATAAGCAATTGGGCGAACTTTTCCAAGTCAAACCCAGTTCCATCTTCCTTATACAAGGACTGATAATCTGTTCCGTCTGCTAAGGTCTTGATTTCTGCTCCAGCCTGTTTAGCAAGTTCTTTAATTCGTTCGTTCATATCAATCCCTATCATAGCATCGTTTGTGGCTGATCAAGTCGCTATGAGTTTGAACCACAGCATTGTGAATACCAATCTTGGTTGAGCGATACAGGCTCTTGCTCAAGTGCAAAACGAACAGCAAGGGCAGGAGCAGGTAGCCTGCGTAGTATGCAACGGTCTTCATTTTAGGCCTCCACAGCAAAGAGTTCTTCCAGGGCTTCTGCTTCAGTTTCGAAGCCAACTGCATCATAGCCCGATGCATAGTGTTTGACATAGTAAGAGCCGTTGCCAGGACTTGCTTCGGTGTCAATGCCAACTTCGCCAACACCTTTGATTACTTTAGTTGCACGGTCCATTTCGCTCTCCTTTGTTCCTTACTATGTGTATATTATAGCAAATCGGGAATATTCGGTCAACCAAAAAGTAGTACTACCAAAGTATTACCATTTTACCACTGTGTACATATCCACAAACTGGCGTTCTTCGTAAAAGAACTCCACCTTAAAACCATCGCCCTCCAGGATCATACAGGCCTGCTTGTATTCAAGGGTTTTGCTATAACCTTCGTGAGCCCACCAGTCGTGTAAGGTAATGCTACGCTTGCCTGCTTCTGCGGCTTCGCGGATCAGTGGATAGACCTCATCCACACGTTCTTGAACTGTGGGCCCTGCAAGTCGGCGGGCTTCTGCGGCTGTGATTTTAGTCATTTTAACCCCAATGCAATTTTATCTTCTTCAGTGAGTTTTGCCAGTGCCCGTCGGCGAGCCTCACCAGTTTGGTAATCCAGCACTTCCTCATAACTGTCAAGGATGATGAATTGTTGTTCATATACTTCATCAAACTTGTTTCTTGCTTTCCATTCGTCAGCGGCTTCTTTGGTTGCCACATAATACCGGTGGTTGTGGCGATCACCACCGTCCCAAACTCGAATGTCCCAGCAGTTGATGATTTTCATTTTAGCTCCTTCAATATACGTTGAACATAACCTGTTGCGTATTCACCACGCCAACCATACGAGACACGGGTCAATCCAGCGTCGGCTAAGGCTTGATCAGCATCACGCTCAGTCTCATACTCTCCAATGGTTTCGTAAGTGCTGGGCGGAAGTTCCGTACCACTGTAGCCAATACAAGCGATCCAACGAACTTCACACTGAACAATTTGGAAGGCCATCGTGTGCTCCTTACTTTTTAGGACCGACAGTAAACCAGTAAATTGTGACGCCAACGATCACAACACTTGCCCAAACGGCCGCGCACAAAACTAAAAGAGCCACAGCCTCTACTAGGATTGTGGGCACTGCGAAAGTAGTCATTTCAATGTACATATTAGGCTCCTTAGAGTGCAAAAGACTTACCAAACTTCTTGGTAAAGTCAGTCTTTGAAATGCTTTCGATTGACACTTTGATTTCGTCAAAGATCTCAATGGTCCGGGCCACATCGAATACATCCAAGGAACCAAAGTCCCAGAAACGATCCATCCACATACCATCCATGTCGGTCATGACCATGATTGCACGATGATAGCCGGTTTTGTAATCAACCACGCGGTACAGTGTGTGTTTCATCTTTGACTCCTTTTTGCTTTCTATGTATGTATTATAGCAAAATGGGTATTTTGGGTCAACCAAAAAAGTAGTACTACCTAAGTATTACAAATTCAAGTACTTTAGCTGGAACCAACTCTGGGTTTTTTCATCAAAAAAATCCAGGTGAACTTGGTCCTGGTAGTGATACATAGCTCCATTGCGACTGGGCGTTTCGTTGCGTTCCAAGCCCCGAAAGTGGCGGTATGAGAATCCTAGCTCTCGCCGCAGGCGAGTGCGGAGTGCCATGCCCATGCCAAACTCTTCTAAAATTTTTGCATAGATGTCTGACCAGTCTCC
>JACCDW011881742.1_pt1 | contig 57756 bp, 27 predicted proteins | sample 7449781 | NCBI WGS metagenome assembly JACCDW01 (sample SAMN15323449, study PRJNA562643) | freshwater metagenome | isolation source: river surface water | place: USA:Blue River Watershed | collected 2017-08-18
AGAAGCAAGAGTAAGAGAAATTAGAACAGCTGTTGCTGAACTTGAGACAGAGTTAGCAGCTAATGTTCTAGATATTGAGGATCCGCAGTTCTGGAATAAAGTAAAATTACTTAAACCTGACAATAAAGAATTCTGGAATAGAATTAATATTGCTTGTGGTAATGAACCGGTATTCTTAGATCCTAATGATCCATATGATAGAATTAAATTATTTGCTATTGAAGCTGGTGGTTTTTCTATTGTAGCAAAAAGTTTTGATGATGCAAGATCAAGAGCTGTTCCTCCTAAGTTTTACTTAGACAAACAAGAGCAGACAGTTATTGCAAGAACTGAGTACAAGAAAATGCGTAACAAAGCACTTTCTGAACTTCAAAAATTATTTGACAAGAACAGTACTAAACTATTCTATGTAGCTAAAGTAGTAGATGGTAATAGTACACAATATAGAAAGTCAACACCAAATGATGTTATGTATGAGAATATGGACTTATACATCAATGGAGAAGGGGTTGAAAGCAACAAAGAAAGAGCTGCCAAGTCTTTCCTTGAAGCTGTAAATATGGATATGGAAACACTAAAAATTAAATCAATTGTTAGAGATTCCGTATTTTTTAAGTATATTATTAATAAGGCTGATGGTTACATTTACCACGCTAAGACTAATGCAATGTTAGGAAGAAACGTGTCAGATGTAATAGAGTACTTGAAGAACCCACTTAATGAGGATGTTCTTACAGATCTAGCAAAAGCCTGTGAAAAGTTTTGGAACTCGTAAACTATAAATAATGAAAAAGATTATCAAGAAAAAGATGGGTGGCACTATGAAAAAAAAGTACGCTAATGGTGGCCCAACTGAACCTGAGAAAAAAGCATCTGAACCTCAACCAGTAACAGCTCAAGATAAAGTTAATGCTGCAGTTGGTAAAACTGCTTCAGATTATGCTAAAATGACTGGTAAAGAATACCGTGCTGAAAAACGTGGTATTAAAAGAGCTCAGAAACTAGATAGAATTGCATCTGGTAAACAAGGGGATAGAGTTGATAATGTTATTAAAGCTGTTGCTTCCGGTGCTGAGGCAGCTTCTTCTGCAGCTAATGCAATTAGAAGTACAAGAGAAGCAGTTGGTAAAATGAAAAAAGGTGGAACTATGAAAAAATATAAGACAGGTGGTATGGTAAATTCTAATGCTAAAGTTTCTGCATTAAAATCTGCTGGATCAAAAGGCGTTAAGTCTGGTGTTAATCCAAAAGCTGCTGCATCTAAAGTTGCAAAAGGTAGAGTTGGTGGAACAAGTGCTGCTCCAAAAACTGCTGTACCTAAAGCTAAGTATGGTATGTCAATGCGCAAAAAATAATTGCAATGCCAAAAGATGCTTGCTATAGTAAAGTAAAAGCACAGTATGCTGTGTTTCCTTCAGCAAGGGCTTCTCAAGCTATTGCAAAATGTAGGAAGGGTTCTGGCAATGTTAGAAAAACAAAAGCAGGATCTGACTTAAAAAGATGGCAAGCAGAAAAGTGGCAAGACACAAAATCTGGTAAACCTTGTGGTGCCGGTGGTAAAAATGAATACTGCCGGCCTACAAAGAAAGTATCTAAGGATACACCTAAAACTAAGTATGAATTAACTCCTTCTAAACTAGCTGCTAAGAAGGCTGAGAAGTCTAGAGTAGGAATGGGTAGAAGAGTTAAAAAAGCGTAACCATGGCAAAGTATAAGAGTCCAAGCTGGCAAAGAAAAGAAGGTAAATCACCAAGTGGTGGTTTAAATGCAAAAGGCAGGGCTTCTTTAAAAGCTGCTGGTCATGATATTAAAGCTCCTCAACCAGGGGGAGGACCAAGAAAAAAATCTTTTTGTGCTAGAATGTCTGGTATGAAGAAAAAACTTACAAGTTCAAAGACAGCAAATGATCCTAACTCAAGGATCAATAAGTCTTTGAGAAAGTGGAACTGTTAAAAATTATATATTATGAAAAAGATGTGTGCTAAATGTGGCGGCTCTATGAAAAAAATGGCTAAAGGTGGGACAGCTAAACCTTTTATTGCTGGTATTCCTAATGGAGGTCCTACAGGCCCTAATTACCAAGGTATTGATACTATGAAAAAGGGTGGTGTAGCCAAAGCAAAATTTGGTGCAACTACTCCAGTAAAAGCATCTTGTAAAAATGGAATGGTTAGAGGTGCTGATGGTAAATGTGTTATGGAAAGACCTAGATTTAAAAAAGGTGGTACTGCATTTGGAATGCTTTCTGTAAAGGCTGGGGTTGATAAAAATCCTAAACCTACTGCAGCAGATAGAATTGCTGGTGCAAAAATGAAAAAAGGTGGCATGATTAAATCTAAAAAGAAATAGTCATGGGAATAGTAAATGGTCCAAGTCTTTCTCAGATTATTTCTGAAAATAGAGAAACCACACAATATAAAAAAGGTGGTGAGAAAAAAATGACATTAGTTTCTTCACCTGTAATTATGATGAAAAAAGGTGGATCAACTGATAAGAAGTGGATTCAAAAAGCTATCAATCCTGCACATAAAGGTTATTGTACTCCTATGACAAAACCTACATGTACACCAAAAAGAAAAGCTCTTGCCATGACTTTAAAAAAGATGGCTAAAAAAAGATAAGAAATGTTAAATAGTACAATTGAAATAAAGATCAAGCAACGGCTAAATAAGTTAGATAGCCAAGACTATGACAACATTGAATGTTGGCAAGTAGTTGAGGCATTTAACAAAGCACAGGTTGAATGGGCTAGAAGACAATTGCATGGAATTAATATTTTAAAAGAAGGTGATGAAGGTTCTACACGTAGAAAAGATGACCTTCAAGTATTACTTAATACACAAAGTCTTACAGTTATAGATAAAGAATATTACTATTTTGCAGATCTTCCTGAAAACTATATGCAGTGGAAAAGAGTAGATGTATATGCTAAACAGGAGTGTTGTGAAAAAAGACGTATGACTGTTTATCTTGCTCAAGAAGGAGACTTAAATGTATTACTTAGAGATAAAGCAAAGCAACCTAATTTTGAATGGGGAGAAACTTTTGCAACATTGATTGGTAATACTACACATATTTATACTAACAATGAGTTTGAAATACAAAGTGCAAACTTAGTATATTATAGACAACCAATTAAAATTCAGATTCAAGGATGTGTAGATCCTTATACAAGTGTACAATCTACACAGAATGTAGAATGTGAATTTAAAGATGATATAGTAGAGGTAATAATTGATGAGGCAGTAAGTATTCTTGCTGGAGATATAGAGTCTGGAAACCAATTCTCTAGAGGTACAGAAACTGCAGAACGTAACAACTAAAAATAATGGAAAAATCTAGAATGTTAAGAAGAAATCCTGAGTCTACAAAAACTCTTAGTAGACCTCAGACTGTTGTTACACAACCTAAAGAAGAACCAGCTAAACCACAACCTACTCCAGATGCTGGAGTTGGTGGTAGTTCATTAGATACTATGACAGCAGCATGTGCAACAGAGATGATGAATGCAGCTACTAGTTTTCATAGACTTCACTTAAAAGTGAAAGGAGATGGTTCATATGCTGCACATAAAGCTCTTGGAGATTTTTATGACGGCCTTCATGGACATGCAGATACTTTAGTAGAAGGTTATCAAGGTGTAGCAGAGAAACTTTTAAGTTACACTGACATGCCCATCAGAACACTAGATACTGTAGCAGATGGTGTTGCATATCTTAGAGATCTATATAATACAATTAACAAACTTCAGGGTATGATGCCATACTCTGAGATTGTAAATAACTTAGACTTAGTTAAGGATTCAATTAACTCAACTAAGTATAAATTACTTTTCTTAAAATAATTTTGGAAGTTTTAAAAACTTTCACTATATTATAGTATATATTTATTAATTAAAACTTAAAAAAATGGCTTATTTTAATCATGCTTTTGAAAAAGCATTTTTAGCTACAGGTGAGGACCGTACAGGTGCTACTGTAACTTTATTAGATGGGAGCACAATTAGTGTTAACACTGATAATGGTTATGTAACCACAACAGGTGTACCTACCTATGGCTTAAATCAGTTGAAAGCTACTGCTTCTTCTGAACTTGCTAATGGATACATTGGTGTCATTGATGCAAATGTAAACAGTGTAAACTACAACAGAACTATTTCACCTTCAGGTTGTTGTAATATTTATCTTGCAGGTTCTGCAATTTATGATAATGACAAGATTGGTCCTTTAGCTGGTGGTTATCAAGAGACTAACAAGTCTAAAATGATCAACCCTAAGTATGTATCACATTTCTATTCTGTAGCTCCATGTGGCCCACAGAACAATGTAATCCACGTAGGTTCTACTTACTGGACTGCAGGTGGTGGTGTATTAACAGGATCTATTACAACTCCAGGTGTAGGATATGCTCCTAACTCTGCTACTGCCGCTGCTGTTGAAACAGTAACTGTAACAGGTACTGGATCAGGTCTTATTTTAGCAATTACAATTGCTGCTGGTGTACCAACAGTAACAGGTATTGTTAATCCTGGTAAAGGTTATGAAGCAGGTGATACGGTAACTATTGTTTCTCCTACAGGAACTCCAGGTACTCTTGCAGTTTATACAATTGCAACTGTAACTGATGCTCATCCACAAACTGGTTGTGGTGGTACTTATGAGTGCTGCAAAGAATTCTTATGTGGTGAAACTTACTACCTCCGTTTGGATGTTAAAGGTTCTCCTGCATTACGTTTCTTAAACCACAATGCTTATGCAACTGTTGATGCATATACAGGATGTTGTGCACCAGATGCAATTGCTCCAGTAGCAGTTGACTCAACTACAGTAATGATTGCTTGGGCTAATGGAATTGTAAATAATCCAATTATTTCTCCATTTATTCAACCGGTAGTACAAGCTGAAGATGGTACCCTTTGGTATGCTCCAGGAACTTCTGCTGCTTTCTTAACTGCAGAAGGTGCTGATACTTGGGATAACTATGTATCTGCTGGACACATTACTGATGCTTGTGCAGGTTTGATCTTAAACGGTGCTTATGTTGACACTAGATTTGGTGACTGTACATTCCAAGTTTCTGACTTCTATGAAAAAGAGCCAGTTAAACTTTATGCATCTGAAGTAGATTACAATGGTGAACCATGTTTATTTACTACACTTTGTGTTGTAACTGAGTGTCAAGGACGTCAAGTACAAGGTCTTGGTGAGACAGTAGTAAGAGAACTTACTCTTTCTGAATCTTACAGACAAAACTTCTTAGCAACTGATTTACGTATCCGTGAGATTACTCAAGGTAACCAAATTATCAGTGCTATTGACCGTGGTGGTTTATACTACAGATACGTACTTATTCACAATGTACCACGTTTCAATAACCCAACTGGTACTTTTGATAATGATCAGTATGCACTAACTATTTATTCTCAATTAGCACTCAATACATTCTATAATGATATTGCAGATTGGTTAACTGATTGTGGTAATAGCTGTGTAGATGATACATTTGCATGTGAAACTGATTGTAGTTCTTTAACTGCATTCCCTGCACTTCCAGTGTACAATCCTTACAATGTAGTTTCTTGTAACTAAGAGTAAAGAATAATAAAAATCTAAAAGGGGAGAAGAGTTACAAACTCCTATCCCCTTTTTTTATTAAATACCTATGGCTAATCACGTATTAAGTTTAGAAGTTCCAACAGTTATGAATACTTGTATCCTAAAGATTATGGATACTAGTGTATATTCTGATTTGTTGCCGGTAACATGTCCTACATTAAATGTAACTGTTCCTGGGTTTGCATACTCTGTTCAACTAGAAGGAACTCAGATGACAGAGTTTGTAGCAAGTGGACACATTACATTAACAGCTTGTGACCTTAACTTACAGACTACAAACTGCGGAACTCAGTATGCTAATTTACCAGATGGTATTTATGTAATTAAGTATAGTGTTTCTCCTAATGATCAGGTATTTGTAGAATACAATCATATGAGAATTAGTTATGCTTTAAATAAGTATTATAATATTTTATGTGAGGTGGATGCTAATGCATGTGAGCCACCACTCAGAACAAAACAAAGACTTGAGCAACTTGGCTTAATTAAAATGTATTTAGAAGCTGCTAAAGCAAAAGTAGAATTCTGTCATGATCCTCAGAAAGGAATGACACTTTATAACTATGCTTTAAAGATGTTAAATAAATTAGATTGTGTAAATTGCTAAAAATTTAAAACCAACAAATATGGCAAATTGTCCAAACTGTAAAAAGAAACTATCATGTGGATGTCAGAAAAGAACAGCATCAGATGGTAAAACCGTATGTTCAGGATGTTTAAAAACATACGAAGCAGGATTAACACAAAGAAAAACAACTGCAAAAGTATCTCAAACAAATCAAGTTTGGGGAAAAGATAGATATAAAACAACTACCTAATGTCAGTACCACCACCTCCTCCTCCACCTGGATTTTCTGCATCATGGTTTGGTTTTGAACCTTGCTGTGGTGGTAATACTATATACTTTAGATTTGATGGTACAACATTTGGACCTAATGAGGGTATTAGTATTTATACGGGTCCTAATGGTCCAACATATCAGGGGTATGATCCTATAACAGATACAATGGTTGATTTATCCAATCAATGTTATAGAATCTTTAGAGGAGAAGCTACTAATCCGCTTAGTCCAATTAATGGTAGTAATTATGGTAATTTGCTTCCAGTTCCTAGTTTTACTCCATCAAATTACACATTTGATAGTACCACAAACTATGAAACACCATGTGGTGGAGAAGCTCCTGGATTTTGCCCAGACTGTGTAACACAATGTTACTCATTATATCCATGTGATGGTAGTGTACCACCAATTACAACTGACACAGATTTATCTGCATATGTAGGTGGTTATGCAACTATTCAAGTAAATGCAGATCTTGGATTCGCATGTTACTTTGTTGCTCTTGCACCAGATTGCCTTAACGCAGTTACAGTAGAAGTTGATGGAGATATACCATGTTCATGTGATTGCATCTGTTATGAAATTATTGGTACAGCAAAACTAGATTATGTAGACTGTGATGGTAATCCAGTAAGCATGTTTGTTAATGGATATTGGAAAGATTGTTCTCAAGTATACCCATTTACAAATCCAAGTCCTGGACCAAATTTAACTATAGTCAGTCATGGTGATTGTATAGATGGTGAATGTCCAATACAATGTTTTGAATTAACAGACTGTGATGGAATTCTAGATCCAATTTACACTACAGCTCAATCATTATCTCCTTTTGCTGTACTTAATCAAGTAGTACAAATTCAAGGATATGATAATTGCTGGATAGTTACTAGAACAGTAGATTGTGATTGTGCTATTAATGTAGTAGTGTTACAAGCATATGATACGTGTGAAGAATGTAATCCTGCACCAAATTATTTACTTACTAACTGTGATGATTCAACTACAATTATTTATACATCAACAGATTTAAGTGAATATGTAAATCAAGTTGTAGAATTAAATCCAGATTGCCCAGGTTGCTGGATTGTTAGTGAAATCAATGGACCAATTCCATCTGATGTTCCAATTTCAGTTTCAGTAGCTTTTGATGATTGTGAAGCATGTAAGACTACTTACTATGTACTTTCAGATTGTGCAGAAATTGAAGCTAATATAATTACTTCAACAAACTTATCAGATTATGTAGGACAAACAATTACACTTGAGTGGTGTCCTACAACATGCTGGAGTGTTGCTGTATCTCAAACAAGTGTAGGGGCTGGTGTTCTTGGAGACATATCACAGGAATTTGATACTTGCATAGAATGTCTTACAAGTTTTCCATGTATATGTTCTAGAATAAAGAATCATGATACAACAGCTCATAACTATGACTACTTAGATTGTGAAGGAGTTGTACAAACAATTACATTACTCTCAGGAGAAAGATCTGAAAGAATATGTATGGCTCATTGGTTATCCTCTTATCCTACAGATTATGTAGAATATTTTGGTAACTGTACTAATGGTGAATGTCCTCCACAGATTTATCCTAAAAGATCTGTACAACCTGGATATGTTACTCCAATCTGTAGTACAGAAAAATATGAAAAAATAACATGTAAATCTTCAGAGATTTTATATAAGTCAGTACTAGAACTTAGATATGGTATTAGTAATTGCTGTCCTGAAGAAAATGACAAATGGTTAATTAAAAAACAGTTAATTGATTTACAGGCTTTAAGAGATCCGCTATATGTATGTGAAGTACCTGCTTGTGGTTGTGGTCAACCAACTTGTGGTTGTACTCAACCTTCTTGTGGATGCGGTCAATCTGCATGTGGTTGCAATACCTTAAAGACTTGTAATTCTAATTAATAATTAGTATATTATAGATATGAAACCTTTGAACTTAGATAATAGACCTTGTAGTCCAATTTCCTCTAACTGTGTGATTTGGCAGGGACCAGATATTCCGTGTATTAAGCTTTGCACAGGTGACACTGTATCAGATGTTGTTGCTAAACTGGCTACAGAATTATGTACAGTTCTAGAAATTTTAAATGTTACAAATTATGATCTTTCATGCTTTAATCTTACAGCATGTGGACCAAATGATTTTCAAGCACTTATACAATTCTTAATTGAACAGATTTGTGCATTACAAAATCAAACTACAACTACTTCAACAAACACAACAAAAAGTGAAGATTTAATTACTGTTGCTGATTGTTTTGTAGTAGGTGGTGTAACAGTAATGACTGTTTCTCAGTATGCTCAGGCAATTGGTACTAAAGTATGTTCATTAGTATCTCAGATTGCAGCATTAAATTTACAGTTGACTAATTTAGATATTAGAGTAACTGCATTAGAAGCCGCTCCAGTTCCAACATTTACATTACCAAATATTCCAGTTCAGGAATGTGATTTAAGTTCTACTATTACTGCTCCTGGATCATATCCAATGGATGATGTATTAGAAGCATTAATTAATGACACAACATTTGGTTTTTGTGCATTGAGAGCTACAACAGGAATGCCTTCAGAAATTCTTGCTGCAGTTCAATCTCAATGTATTGATGACTCAGATATCTCATTAGTATTTGGAACACCATTTTCAACTGCATATGCTGGTACTTGGATTCCTGTAGTAACAGTTGATACATTAGCTGATGCAATTAATAATATTTGGATTTCACTTTGTGATGTTTATCAATATGTTTCAACAATTAATGTTACTTCTAATGATACTTCAACAATTGATTTAACTGTATCATCTGGACCAGGTTATGTAATATCTGCAAGTATCACAGATTCAGGATGGGTTGATCTTGATGGTTTTGCTTATTACTCAGGTGTAACAAAACCACAGTGTAGAAGAATTGGAAATCAAATTCACTTTAGAGGTAATGTGTATATTCCTTTAGACAATCCAGGATCTCCAGGATCCGTTATTACTCTTACTTCATTAACTGCATATAATTCAATTCAAGGATGTACAACATTTAGTGGAGCTGGTGGATGTTCAATTAATGCTAGTGGTTCAATTACATTTAACAATGGTGCTTCCGTAGTACCAAGTTCAATTACTACTGGCAACTTTGATGGAACTTATAGATCAGGATGGCAACCAATTGCAAGACAAATTAATGTAGGAGGATCAACCGGTACAGCTTTAACAAGTGTTGTAAATATATTTATTACATCTACTAAACAACTTCAAATACAAACTCTATTAGATATTGAAGAAACAACAATAGGAACTTCTGCAATAGGTAATAGTCCATTTAGATTTATTACATCAAATATAAGATCAGGTGAATACTTACCAAATTATATTGGATCTGGATCAGATATACATAATGCACCATCTAATGCTAACTTTCCATTAGTATCTGATACATATAACAATACTTGGAACTTTAATTGTGATGCTGCTGAGCCAGATCAAATTGGAGGATTTGAATTTAGTTTAGATGGCATGATTGCATATTTAGATCCATGTAATGTTGAAACAGGATTCTCAAGAGTTTGTCCATAATACTAAAAGCTATGTCATTAAATAAATGTAAAAATTGTGGGTGTGAAGATGCACTAGTAACGCTTCCACCATGTCCTACACCAGGCGGTTGCCCAGATCCAGAACCATGTTCTGAGGTCTTTGATGCACAGTGTATTATTTATACTGGTACTCCAATTGTATGCGGAGATGTAGAAATTGTTCCTACTAATACTAATGTTGCAGAAGCACTAAGATTAATTACTCAGTTTTTCTGTCAGTTATAAAATAAGTTACAGTTGTTGGTTTCTGTGACAACAAGGCAAAGCCCCTGCACTAGCGGGGGTTTTGTTTTATCACTATATTTGCTAAAGTGAGTTATTTTTAGTATATTAATCTATATGGTATGAAGGAATTTAAAAAACCAGATTTAAATGCACCCAGGTATAGACCTACAGTGCATACAATAATGAACAAAGAGTTCTTTGATAGTTTTAAAAAGAAGCATCCAAAGTATAAAGATTTGGATGATAAAAGTTTAAGAAAAGTTATTAAAACTTTTAATGAACATATGTATAATGCTGTAATTGAAAATAGAGATGGTATACAATTACCAGAATCAATAGGCTGGATATTTATTGGATCATGCACTCAAAGTAAGAAAGAAAATATTGATTATGCTAAATCTAATAAATATGGGGTTTCAGTTACAAATAAAAATTGGGAGACAGATGGTAAACTAGCTAAAATATTTTTTACAAGTTATGCATTAAAACATAAGATGAAGAATAGAGAATTCTGGAAGTTTGTTGCATGTAGAGATTTTAAAAGAAATGTAGCTAAGACTTATCCAGAAAACTGGAACTTATACATTCATATAGATTCAACTAAAAAACTTAAACTAGACTATCAAAAAACCATTTATAGAGAACTTATAAATAATTCAGTTAAAAAACAACTGAATGACTATAATGAATTTGACTTATGACAACAATTGGTGAAGCAATTTCTAGGGTAAGGAACACACTTAAAGCCGCAAAAGAAGATCCGTTTCTTACAGATAGAACTATATACTTTTTATTAACTAAGTATGGCCAGACTCTTTTGAAAAGAGAGGATAACCAATTTAGATTAATGAAGATTAGTTCAATTTTTCAAGTTTTACCTTATCTTGAGCTAATTGATGTAGATAAAGTAGAAGCTGGTTGTATAGGTGTATACTCTGGTTGTTACTTTAAAAGATCAAAAGAAAAGCTTCCCACAATTTTAAATGGAACATTTGGTCCTATTATACGTACTGTATCTTCAATAGATGGTACTATAGAATTATTCCGTACAGATCCAGGTACTTGGGTTTCTATGACTAAAACTACAACGTTTAAATACAACCGCAATATTTATTTCTGGTATTTAGATGGTTATCTATACATCCCTAATGTAGACTGGGATGCTGTCCGCATGGAAGCAATATTTGAAGGACAAGTAGATACATGTACAACAGATGACTGTTTAATTAAACAAGATCAACCATTGCCATTTCCAGAATATTTATTTTCTGAAATTGAGCAGTACACTGTAAAAGAGTTAACCATAACTATGCAAGTTCCACAAGATGGATCTGATGATAGTCAAAATATACTTAGATAATGGATTTCAATTACACTCTTAGATATAGAACATTTAATCAATTGTTAGAAGATGTAACAGTTGACTTAAATACTTTTGCTCTAGAAAATATGATAGAGCCTCAACAGTTGATTAAATTAGTTAAGAAACTGAACTATGATTTAGGTTTAAGAATTAATCAGCAAAAGGAAATTATCTTAGATGTATGTCATGGTAAAGTAAAACTACCAGATGATTTTTATACATTTAATTTTGCATTTATCTGTGGTCACTTTACTGAACATATTGGATATGATGGTTGGGCTGGTGGTACAAATATTCAAGAAGTACCTTATGTAGAAACTCCAGCTACTGTTGATATATGTGCACCAGAAACTGTAAACTGCGCTACATGTAACGCAAATCCATGTAACCATACTGCAGCATGTCCAGACAATACATGTCCTGCTACATGTGCTCCTAACCCCATTCCTACAGAATATAATCCTCTTGCACCTTATGGGGATGTTTGTACAAGACCAAGAGTCTTTATGAACTGTAAGGGAGATAAGTATGAACTTGTTCAAGTAATTAGTAATCCTGGATCTACAAGAGTTTATACACAGTTGTTTCCATTAAGAATGAAGACTAGTCAGAATATAGAATGTGACTGTCCCAATCTTTATTGGAATACTCCAAATGAAGGATGGATTAAAGGAGGATTCTTATTTACAACATTTGATACAGGTAAAGTATATTTAAACTACCAAGGTCAAATGGAAGATGAAAATGGAGATCTTCTTGTTCCAGATCATGATCTTATTAATGAATATTATGAGTATGCATTAAAGGCTAGAATCATGGAGAACCTTTATTTAAATGGAGAAGATGTGGCTCAAAGAATGCAGCTTATTGAACAAAGACTTAGAGCTGCTAGAAACCAAGCATTAAGTGTGGTTAATACTCCAAACTTTAGAGAACTTCAAGAAATGTGGTGGACAAATAGAAAAGCTATGTATGGTAAGTATTACAACATGTTTGAAAGTTTCTCACCTAACTGGGGATATGGTGGAGTTTTAGGACGCAATAGAGTAATATAAGATGGCAAAAAAGCAAGGACAAAATAGTGCACAGTTAATTACTAATACATTTGTAAAAGGTCTTAATAAAGATTCTGATCCATCATTTGTATCAGAGGGAATGTGGACGCATGCAAGAAATGCTGTAAACAATACTGATGAAGGTAACATAGGTACATTATCTAATGAGACATCAAACTTTCTATGTGCTACTGCAGGAGCTACTATGCCAACTACTGGTCAGTATGCTGTAGCTAATAAATATATTATTGGTGGTATTCAATTATTTTCTGACAAGTGGATTATATTTACTGCTGGTCATAATAGTTTTGGACAACCGGTATTATCTGAGATAGGTTTATTAGAAGAAGAAAGATGTATTTATAGACCTATTGTTCAAGACACATGTTTAGCTTTTGATAAAAGATATCTTATATCTGGAGTATCAAGAGAAAAAGAAGATTGTTCTTGGCAAGTATATTGGGCAGATGGTTTAAATCCTGATAGGTATCTTAATGTGGGAGATCCACAACTATGGCCAAGTCCATCTCAATTTCCAGTATTTGGAACATACGGTACTCCTTTACAAAATACATATACAAGTACAACTGGTCAAGAAGTACTATGGCCAGGAGTTCAATGGGAACAAAAATGTACTCCAGCAACTCCATGTGAGTTTTGTGTAGATGATAATAAGCTTAATTGTCCTGACACAAGATTAGCAAGATTAGTAGAAACACCATGTTTAAATTTACAACTAGGTCCTCTTGGAGGAACTCTTGCTAATGGTACATACTTTGCAACTATTGCATATGCAATTAAAGGACAAAGAGTAACAGATTATTTTTCTCCTAGTAATACTCAACCTATTTGGTCTCCTTTAGATTTACAAGGAGCTTTATCATTAGAAGTTAATGCTGACACAATAAATTTTGATGAGTTTATATTAGTTATTGTATTTAATGTTAATCAACAGACAGTAGCTAAACAAATTGGTATTTACTCTACACAAACAAAAAGAATTGAATTAGATAGAATTAAAGAAGATCTAATTACTGTTCCTATTGAGCAAATTCCTATTCAGACTCCAGTTTATGAAACTTCAGATCAAATGTCTGAGGTTAATAATTATTTACTTAGAGTTGGCCCTAGAACTAAATTTGATTTTAATTATCAGCCTTTGGCTAACTTAATTAGATCTAAATGGGTATCAGTAGAATACCCAGCTGACTATTATGTAAAGGGTGGAAATAAAGGAAGTTACTATAGAGACGAAGTATATGCATTCTTTATTAGATGGATATATGATACAGGAGATAAATCAGCTTCTTATCATATTCCAGGAAGGCCGCCTCAATTTTATAACTATGTAAATTCACAAGGAGTTACAAGTTTAGAGTATGAAACAGATCCTGGTGTATTTGATCAAAATAAGTTAGATAGTACAGAAGAGTTATTTGAAACATATAATACAGCTACTGTACTAGGTCTCCCTGCAGCATTAAATACTACATTACCAGATGGTGGTAAAGTCATTGGTTACGGTGATATGGGATATTGGGAATCAACAGAAATATATCCTAATAACCAAGCTGAAATTTGGAACTCAAGTGAACATTGCTGGACTGGACCTAAAGGTCAAGATCAATATTTATCAGGACCATATTTAGGACAATATGTAAATGACTTATGTGGTAAACAAATTAGACATCACAAGTTCCCAGATAATGGAACAGATACTGGACCAAATAGTGTTACACTTCATTACAAACCAAATGTAGCTAATAATTCAAATGAATTAAATATTAGAATTCTTGGTGTTGTATTTGAAAACATTCTTCTTCCAGTAGATAATGAAGGAAAGTTAATTGAAGGCATAGTAGGTTATGAGATCTTAAGAGGATCAAGAGAAGGTAACAGAACTATTCTTGCAAAAGGAATGATTAATAACTTTAGAACTTTTGAGAATAAAAGTTATCCTCTTAATCAAGCAGGTTCTATTGTTAGAGGATTGTATGCTAACTATCCTTTTAATACTATTAAACCAGTACAAGCAGCTTCATTAGCTACTGCATATTCTGATCCATATATTAAATCAGAGATTAACCAACAGGTACCATTAGATATTACATCTATTCACTCTCCGGATTTAATGTTTAGTACACCATTTCTTTCTGCTACAGAATTAAAAATATATGGTGAGCTAAGAGGATATTCTGAACAACAATTTAAATACCCACAAGATCATCCAGAGTTTAAATTGTTGAGTGATCTTGTTGTATTAGTTGCATTTGTTGCAGGACTTGCCGAAGCCATTATATCAATGATTGGTAAAAGAACATTAAATCAACCAGATGTTAATAGTGTTCTTCAACAGTTAGCCGGTGGTAACACAAATCCTACTCAAATTGCTGCTTTATCGGGAGCAACAAAAACAGCTATTGAAAACTATAATGATTACTTAAGAAATTATTATGGTGGTACACAAGCTATTTTAGATGCAGTACTTGCGGCAAGTTCTGGATATAGTGCAACATCTGTTAATACTAGATTGAACATATTAACTAATATTGTCAATAATGGTGCTGCTGCTTCTGGAATTGTTCCTATGTCTATTACAGGAACAATTGAATTTCCAGATAGTGCATATCTTCCATCAGGGCTAAGTCAGTTAGGATCTTTAAATAGAATGTCATTCTATTTTTCAGAAGGTGCTGATTTAGCAATTAAAGCTTTCTATACATTTATTCCATATCAACAATATGCATTACAATGTATTGGTCATGGATTATATAATAGATGGGGTGCATTTAATAGAACACAAATTCAAAGATTTAAGCTTCAGGATTCATTCTATATTAGAGATAATATTCAACAGGTTCCAGCATATCAATTAAATACTACGGGTCAGTATGTAAGATATACAATTAATAACTTACAACGTGGGGATACAGTAACTCTAAGAACATTAACTGGACCATATTATAATCCAATTGCTTATCCAAACGGAGCAAGTACTGGACCATATGAGATTACAGCATTTAAGGATAACTCATTAGTTACACTTTCAGCTTTTGATGGTAATACAGATATTGGATCTAATGGTACACTAAATCCTATTGCAAATTACCCAACATGGGAAAATCCAAGTTCTCCTTTCTCAACTCAAATTGCAAGTCACTATGCTGGTTTAAAATATAGAATTAGAAACTTATATGGTCAGTTAGATTCTATAAAACAAATTCCAATTACTCCATGTGAGCAAAAGTTAAGTGACTATACAATTAACACAGGATTTTATACTTCATGTCCTGCAGATCCAGGTACATCATATTCAGTAAATCAAATCTATAGAACACCAATTTTCTTTGGAGGAGATATCTTTATTAATAGATATACTGAAAAGAACTCAATGCTTTTCTTTTATAATTGGTTATATGATCAGCCAGATGGTTTTGAATATAACTACAAGTTATACAATATGATACCGGATGCTAGATTCTGGGTTAACTCTAAGAAATATGATGTTCAGGATTTAATTCCAAACAATTTTTCTTCACCTTCACAACCAGGTACAGGATCATTCCCAAGAAAATTCTATAAACTTGATAATGAAAACTATAACTTTAGTAACGACTCAGTTGTAAATTATCCTGGTGTCTTTAGAGTTAATGACTCATATTTTTATATTGCTAACTCAGGTGTTAGAGATTTCTTTGTAGAATCAGAAGTCCTAGTAGACTTTAGAATTGATGGTGAACTTGAATATGAAAAACATTATAATCCTTATAGATACACTGATCTAGTATCTATGTTTGATACTGATCCTCAAATTATTACAAGAGGTAATATCTGGAGATATGATTATTCACTAAGTATTACTAAGTTATTTAATCAATATTTTTCTTCAGGTAATTTACAAAGCAGATACTATAATCCTAAGGTTGCAAAACTATGTTATACATACTATCCAGATAGGATTATTTATTCATTACCACAACAAGAGGAATCTTCAAAAGATAGTTGGTTTGTTTTTCTTGTAAATAACTATAAAGAATTTAAGTCTCAGATTTCTGCTGTTAAGTCAATAAATAAAAGTGGTATCATTATTACATTTAAAAATGATAGTCCATTAATGTATCAAGGTGTCGATACCTTACAAACAGAACTAGGTACTAAAGTAACTATTGGTGATGGTGGATTATTTAGTCAACCACCTCAAGCAGTATCTAACTCAGATAAACCATATGAGTATGGTTCATCTCAAAATAGATTATCTGTAATTGGTACACCAGCAGGTATTTATTATATTTCACAAAACCAAGGTAAGATATTCTTATATGGTGGAGGTCTAAAAGAAATTTCTCAAGCTGGATTAAAATGGTGGTTCTCAGAGTTCTTACCATATAAGCTAACCGAAGATTTCCCAGACTATCCATATCAAGATAATCCGGTATCCGGTATTGGTTGTCAATCTGTATATGATAATGAAAACTCTGTTGTATTCTTTTCTAAGAAAGATTATAAACTAAAACAAGAGTTTGTTGGTCAAAATATTATTCAATATGTACCACTAATTACTTCTGGAAAAAATAAAGGTAAAGGTGATTACTTTACTAATATTAATTTCCCAGGATCTACTTATTTACTAGGAGATCCAGTTATTTTTGATAATGCTTCTTGGACAGTTAGTTTTGACCCTAAAAATCAATTCTTCCTTTCTTTCCATGACTGGTATCCAGATTTAACTTTTCCAACAAAGAATACTTTCTTAACAACAAAAGTTGACGGTATATGGAAACATAATAGTGGATGTACAAGTTACTGTAATTTCTATGGAACTAATTATCCATTTGAGATAGAACTTCCTATTATTACAGGTCAAACTGTTACAACATTAAAATCAGTTGAGTACATCTTAGAATCATACAGAAAAGAACCTAACAACTGTGTTGATCAATTTCATGTACTTGACTTCAATTTTGATAGAGCTGTAATTTATAACTCAGAACAAGTTTCTGGATATCTTAACTTAAATATATTCCCTAAGAATAATGTTACATTAAGTGAGCAGTATCCTAAACTGAATCAATCTAACTTAACTTCTTTTGATATTTTATTCAGCAAAGAAGAGAACAAGTACAGATTTAACCAGTTCTGGGATATTACAAAAGATAGATCAGAGTTTCCAATTGGATCAGACTATCCACCAACAGGTCCGGTTATTCCTGGAACAACAGTTTTACAGGGTAATTATGCTGATAGGTTTATTTGGATAACACAACCAAATGGATACATTAAGGATTTAAATCTAGCTAACTTAGATTTCCAAAAACCAGAAACTCAAAGAAAGAAGTTTAGACATTACTTAAACTTCATTAGATTTATCAAAGATGTTTCTGCAGATACTAACATGATAGTTAAAATTACAAATACCAAGAATCAAATCTCTCCAAGATAATGTATAACAAAAGATTACTTTCTAAAATTGATTTGGGAAAATACAATAAGCCAAATCCGTATGCAAAAGATATTATTACTGATCCACAGGGACAGTATAAATATCCAGGTCAACCTACTAGAATACCTTCAAGCGATATTACAATGAAAGGAGTTGGTTACCCTGTACTTGGTATTGCAGATAATGGACAGAAACAAATGATGCAACCTGGACAAGAGTATCAGTTTCCAGGAGCAAAGTATGTTGATGAGTATCCGCAAATGAAAAAAGGTGGAGGATTAGATTCTAAAAAATATACAAGAAGCTTAGATGGTATAGGAGAGTTATTTAGAGAGTCCTCATTATTTAAAAAACCTAAGTCTAAAAAGAAAAAATTCTTTCACCCTAAGGCTAAGAATTTTAAAAAAGGCGGTGCATATTATGATGACTCTAGAGATGCTTGGGTATATCCTGATGGAACAGTAGGTCCTAATGGTCCTGCATATTATCAGGAAGGTGGTGACACAAACCCTAATCCACCATTAACTCCAGAACAACAAGAGTATCTTAGACTAAAGCATGAAGCAGCTAAAAAAGTACAGATGGCTGCAAAGGCAGGTGATCCTAATGCTAAAGTGTTAGCAGCTGAGTTTAAAAATAAATATCCTAATGAAAGTTGGACATGTCCAAGTAATAATTGTCCGGCTCCAACTCAACAAAAAGTAAATGAATATCCTACAGGGTATAATCCTGTAGTAAACAATACTCCACAAACAACACCAGAAGGTAAAATAAAAGTTGGTGAACAAAAAGTACAGCAATTAGATCCAGTAACAGGTAAGGTAACAACAGTTATTAATCCTATATATGAGGATGCTATGCAACCAATGCCAACTTTAAAACCTAAATCTATAGATAAGCTTATTACAAATCAACCACTTGCTCAAGAAGAAGATGAGCAGATGGATGAACTTTCAACTTATTCAGAAGAACAAGGACAAGCAGGCCCTGGTGGACATTGGGAAGATAAGACTTCAAGATATATTGACTGGGATGGTAATAGTATTGGATTTAATGGTGTTAGATTTAGAAAACCAGGACATGGTGGAGATTTAATTAAAAAGGGAAGAAGGCATTATATCCACTATCCAAGTATTGAAAAAAGATATGATGCCTGGATAGAACCTGAGGAATATCAAATAGGTGGTGCCGCAGCAACTCCTTTTGATTTAGATCCTGAACACATGAAAAGATATCTTGCAGATTTAAGAATGCAAGAGAACGGTATTAAGAAAGGATACAGAAATGGTATGTGGTATCCACATGCAAGTGTAGAGGGTGGAGCAGATACTATTGCTTACGGTCATAAGCTTACTCCTAATGATTCTGCTTTACGTAGAGGTATTACAGAAGATCAAGCTTTAAAACTACAGGAGCAAGATGTATTAAGAAATCAATCACTTGCAAAGAAACAGGTTGATAAGAAATATGGAACCGGTACGTTTGATAATCTTCCACAAGATTCACAAATGCTACTAGTAGACTATCAGTATAACTTAGGAACACTTTCTGGATTCCCAAGTTTTGTAAAAGCAACTGTTGAAGGCAACAAAGAAAAGATGTTGGCTGAGCACAAAAGATTTGGTGCAGGTCAACCTCTTACTAAAAGAAATGAATGGACAGCTAATGTGATCAATAATATGGAGATTCCAAAACCATATGATCCTATGAAAGAAGTTACTGTACCATTAGCTAATGTACCAGATGCAACAAATGTTGTACAACCTGTAGTTTTAGAAGGTCCTGCTGAAGTTGAATTACCTCCACAAAAATATCAAGGTGGTGGAGTTGTTGAATTAAATGGTAATCAGTATAAAAAAGATTCTAAAGGTGCATGGACATTTACATCTGGAGCTCCAGTAACTGATGTAATGACATTGCAAAAGCTTAACTATGGAGAAGGTAAACCTGTAGGTAGTCCTGTAGTACAAGAAGCTCCTGGAAGACAAAAGGCAAAAGAAAATATAGTAGCTGCATCTAAAAACATTAAGCCGCAGCCTATTGAGAGAAATGTTCCAAGAGCTAATGTATCTGACCAAACTACAGTTGTTCAACCATTTATTCCAAAACCATCTTTTGTAGATCAGCCAAATCCAGCATTGTCATTAGAAAATTCACAAAACTTATTGCAGGATGAAGCTCAAAGATTAATTACTTCTGGAGCGGCAAAAGATATGGGTATTACTACTAAGTATCTTAGTCCGCAAAATGCAAACTCTGCAAATCCTAAATCATTACAACAGTTAATGATTGAAGAAATGACTAAGAAAGATTTCCAAAAAAGGTTGGATCAGGCTCGTTTAAACCAAGTAAATAAGAAATGGAATCAATCATCTATACTAGGTAAAGCTGGAGATGTAACTAGAAGCTTCTTAGCTGACCCTATTAATGTTACAGAAGAAGCAATTTGGGGAGACCAATACTTACCAGATAGAGCTAACATTCTTAGAGATCCAAGAAACCCATTAAACGCATATTATAGAAAAGAAACTGGATATGATAACAGTGCATTGAATAATATGGTTAGCATGATTAATCCTTTTTCATCTGCTGCAGAAGCTACTGTATATGCAAGACAAGGTAACTTACTTGGTACAGCAAAAGAATTTGGAGAGGGATTAGCTAAAGCAGCTTTATTATCTAAAGCTCCTGGGGCATTAAATAAATTGATGGATAAAAGAGTATTAGGTGCACAACTTGGTACATGGGCTGGAGGTGCCGGAGTAATACATGGAGGTACTCAAATATTACCAACTGCTAATTTACTTTTTAAAGCTGGTCAAACTGGTAAAAAAGAAGATTGGAGAAATGCTGTAAATAAAACTTTAGAGACGGCAACTGATTTTATTGCTCCTGAAATATTAGGTTCAAAAGGAACCATAAGCAATTTCATGAGAGCTGCTAGACCTCCTAGGAGATTAAGTATGGCAGATAGATTACGTGAAGCTCATACTAACCAAATGAGTGATGTTTATAGTGAGTTAAATGATCTTATAAATTCAAGAAGAGATATAGACAGAATTGTAGAAGAGTTGAGAAATCAAGGTAATCTTGACTCACCATATTTTAGAGCAGCACTTGATGAACAAAGCCGCGTTACAAGAGATCTTGATAATTTATATCAGTCACATTTTAATAATTTTGGTCAAATAGCCGGAAATGCTGCAGCAACAGCTGCACAAAATGTGAATCAAACACTTTCTGGTTCAATTGATTTAAGAAGACCTACTCCTGGAGTAACTGAATATGGGATAGTTCCTAGTAGAACTTCACAAGTATATGGGGAAATTGGTAGTCAATTAGGAAACCCAAATTTAAATCCTGTAGAATTTACTGAAGCTACTAGACAAGCATTAAGAGAAAGAAATGGTGCTTCACGTATGACACTTGAAGCACAACTAAGAACTGCAAATGACCCAATTGATTTTGTTAATAGATTACGCAATCAATTTGCAAATGGTACTATTAATAGACAGACATATGATGAGTTAGTAGGTGGACTTAAAAATGTAGTAAAACCTAAATCTGATGCATATGAAGACTTTGATTTCTTTGAAGAAATTGCTAGTGCAAATCCTAATAAACCATATACAGGAAGCATGCTTCCAGGAAATGAAGCATTAAATAAATTGAAAAGTATTCCAAAAGAAGAATTAGAAAATGTTCTTAGAAACAACTATGGATATGGAGCTGATGACTATTCTTTTATATTTAACAATGCAGGTGTTTCGGATAAGATGCTAAAAATTGCAATGAATCAAGTATTAGATGATTATACATTTGCTGCTAAATATAATATAACTAATCCACATTCGCCAGCTATTGATTTTTTTAGTAGACAGACTATAGCTCCTCAATTAAAATCTAATAGTAATGATTTAGGATTATTGAATCTTTCACCAAAAACATTAGATGTAATTGAAAAAACAAGATATGGTAATAAAAGTCAAACAACTGGTAAAATAAGATATGACAGAACAGATATTGATTATCAAAACTTACCAACAATTAAAGACAAAAAATATATAATAGATAACAATGAACTTGATGAGCAACTTAATGCATATGAGGAAGCATATTCTAAAATGCCAAAAGGTTCTGCAAACCCTGTTCATTTGGATATTCAAAATAGACTTGAGGATTTAAGATCAACAAAATGGTTAAGAACTGAATATGCAGCAGAGTTAAAAGCTGCTGGATTAAAACCAAGTGAAATTGAAAATATTACAGTTATAACCTCTGCAGATAATAGATCAAAATCTTTTGTTAATAAGGATGGGAAAGTAATTGCTACATTAGATTTTTATGAAAATTTAATAAATGGTAAACCATTTAGTTCAATAAGTCAGACCGGTGTTCCACAAATTTTTCATAGTTATAATTTAAAAGCATCAGGTTTTAAAAATTGGGATGAAGCAGAAGATGCTTTAACTAAAAGATATATGAGTGAAGGATTAAATAGTGCTGCAGCAAAGAATAAAGCTGCTGCTAAAATTGGTTTTTTACAATCAAACAATAATAATAAACTTGGTGAAGCTCTTTATAGAGGTGTACATCATGGTATTAAAGATACTAGAGGTGGTATTGGAACAAGACAACTTTTTGCTGAAACAGATTTAGCTGACCCAGTTACTAAAAGTATTGTTTCTCGATACAGAGCTAAAGATTATTGGAATAGTCAAATGAAACAAATCAATGATGCGGGAATAGCTAAAGCAGGTTATGATCCTAATATACTGAATAGTCCAATCTTTGTTTTAAGAAAAAATGGTGGTGATGTTCCTAAACTTTTAAGGTTTACCCAATAAATTTAAAATTAGTATATTTAATATATAAGGTATAAAATGAAAAAATCCAATATGCCACTTTATAAAGCTCAGATGGGCGGAGGTACAGAGCAGAATGAGATGTATGCTAGAATGGCTACTTCCGTTCAACAGGCTATTAAAAGAGGTCAGACACCACAAGATGTATATGATTCACTTATTGCACGTAAGATGGATCAGAAACTTGCTATGCAAATAGTTTCATCTGTTGTTAAGTATATGATGGAAGCAGGTGAACTTGAAGAGGATGCCTTAGATCAAGCAGAGCAAAAAGATGCGGCAGAAATTCAAGCAATGGAGCAAGAGAAAGCGCTCATGGCAAATGAACAAGATGCAGCTGCTCAACAACAAATGGATCAATACCGTCAACAAAGTATGGCCGCAGCAACAGATACATCTGAAGCTGATATGGCTGAAGAAGAAGCGGCTAATAGCACAGAAGAAATATTTGGTTTTCAAGATGGTGGTCAACAAACAAGTTATGCATCCCTCTATGAAAACTCTGATGGTACAGAAGTTGAGGAAGAAGAAACAACTTCAAATGGTCAATTTGATTTAGAAACCTTAATTGAAAATACTGCCGGTACACAGAATCTAAACTTCCCTGGATTAGAACAGTACTATCTACCGTATAGCCCATTAGCAAGTGAAACTCTTGAATTACCAGATATGTCTACACCAACTGCAAAGTATGGTGGTAGTCAGAAAAAACAGTTTGCTAAGAATGTAATGAACTTACTAAAGAAGCAAGCTGGTGGAATGCAAGAAGATGAGGTTGTTGATGCAAGTATTGCAAAACAAACTGATGACTTAACAGGTACAGTAAAGAAAAAGAAAACAAGTTTTGTTGATGCTGTTGGTAATACTGCTAAGAAAGTTAAGATAGATGAATGGTTTGAGCAATTAAAACAAACTCAAGATCCTTTATTAGATCAAATTCTTTCTCCGGTACCACAAGGAGATCCTGCACAAGAACAACAAATGCAGATGAATCAAGCAATGGGTGAAGACCAAATGCGTAGAGGTGGTCAAAAGAAAGCTAAAAGAAAGTATAGAAACCTTATTGAAAAAACTAATAGGTTATTAGGAGTTGAAGGAATGTATCCTTCAGACGTTGGTGATATTCCTATGAATGCATATGATAAGTCTTATCCTTTTATGCAGCAAAGTTTTCAAACTATTGATGTTCCAACATTAGAAAAGTATTTTTCTGATTTATCTGGCTTTTCTGCAGGTGAACAAGATCAACCATTAATGCCAATGATTGATGTTTATGAAACAGGATTCTTTGGAAGACCTAAGAAATATAGAATTCTATATCCTCAAGCATCAAAAGGAACCGCAGAACAACAAGCAGAAGAAGCAACTCTTAAGAATAATTTACAGAATGACCCTAATGCTAAAGTAAGTGTAAATGCTGCTGAAGTAAACTTACAGGTTCCTGTTGATCCAAAAGAAATGCCAAGTACAGATCTTATTCAAGGCTATGCATCTGGTGGACAGTATGGTGGATTTGTAGATCCATCTTTACCAAATTTAACAAGATTTGTTTATGGTGGAAATGATTTTCCTGAAGAAGCAAAAAATGTTAATGATCCTTACTTTACTGATATGGGTCAGTATCAAGATGGTGGAATGATGTTTCCAAATGCAGATGAAGATCCAGAAAATCCTATGCATCATTTAAGCATGTATAGTCAAGCATCTGATATTTTTCATCAGCCAATGAATACTGTTGAACAAGCTAAAAAAGGTGGTCCAACAAAAGCAGAGGTAAGAAGAGTAAGAAGAGCACAAAATTCTACATTAAGAGACAATCTAATTCCTATTAATAGATTTATTGACTATGAAGGTAGTTATGCTCAGCAAATGGGTATGCCTACTATTTATAATTCAGATACTATTTATTCTGGTTCAATGGCTGGAGCTCCGCTAATACTTTCTGATGTAACTAAAAGAGGAATTCTTGGAGCACCTAAGCAATGGACAGACTATTATATGGTAGAAGATGATGGCTCCAATGTTGATCTAAGTCAGCATCCTATGTTACAAAAACCATCACAACAAGAAATACAAGGAGGTGATGATTATAGTGATCTAGGTATTAGAGCTAGAATGGCTATTAATAAAGGTGAAAGAAGAACTGAAAGACAAAGAGCAAGAGCAGAAGAACAAGGTTATCAAATGGGAGGTGAGTCAGAATTTGTACAATCTCCAGAAGATGAAAACTTTGATTTCTATAGAAGAATTGAAAAGGGTATGTATACTCCTCCTCCAATGATGAGGAGAGGTGGTAGACTTCCTATGGCATTTGAAGGTTTAGAAAATACTCCAGTATCATATACTTCTAATCCTGCATTTGAAGGACAAACAGAAGTAGATTTTACTGTTAATGCAGCAGGCAATACAAACTTACAACCTTCTAGTTTTTGGTCTAATTTTCAATCTACTGAAGTACCTGGTCCAGCTATTCAGCAACCAGAACAAATTAATATTCAACCTGAAAATGTAGAAGAGTATCAAGCTACTAAATCTACTACAGCTCCAAAAATGCCTGATCCAATTAAAGGTAAAACTTTAGTTCAGGTAAATAGACAAAGAGAAGACATTAGAAGTGTTGATCCAGAAGCAGCACTTAATATGTTTAATTCTGCTGCCAATTTTGGATTAGGTCTAGCAGGTAGAAAAGAGCAAAGAGAACAAGAACGTCAGATGTATGAACAAAACTTTAATCCAATGAAGCTTTATGGTACTAAAGCAAGAAGAGATAGAGGTGATTGGGAAGTAAACCAAGGTTCATATAGATTTGATCAGCAAGGTTCAAATAGATTAGGTAGATCAAAACAGTTTGGAGGTCCTATGACAGATCCAAATGAAGAAGATGTAATGTACATGACTGACGAGCAGATCCAAGAATTTATGGCTGCCGGAGGAGAAATTGAATTTTTATAATTTTGTCACATGTTTCGTAAAGTAAGAATTAAAAAATTGCCACAAGCAAGAACTGGATACCAAGTAAATGGTTCTCTTAAAAATGATGTTGCTGGTTTTGGTGGCGCAGACTACAATCATTATATTGGAGTACCTGATATGGAAATAAGCAAATATATCACTGCTGTACCAAGAGAGGAAGCAAATCTTGAGGCAGAGGGTGGTGAAACTGTTTATGGTGATCTCAATGGAGATAACTTTCCAGAGCACAAAGTTATAAAAGGCCCACGTCACTCTGAAGGTGGTGTCCCTTTAAAATTACCAGAAGATAGTTTTATTTTCAGTGATACTAATTCAATGAAAATAAATGATGAGAATATCTTACAGATGTTCAATAAGCCTATGAAAAAAGGTAAAGGTAATAAGGGTTACACTCCAGCTGAATTAGCTAAACAATATGACATTGACAGATATAGAAAAATCCTTCAAGACCCTAATTCAGATAACGTAGATAGAAAGACTGCAGAGTTAATGATCCGTAATTACAATATGAAATTGGGTGCACTAGCTCTTGCTCAAGAATCTAAAAAAGGATTTCCACAAGGAATTCCTGTTATGGCTAAACCATATCTTGAAGCTAATGGTATTGAAGAAGAACAACTTCTTCCACCACAACTTCCAGAACCTCAAGCACCAGCATCTCCTGATCAAGAAGATATGATGGAGTATGAGGATCAAGAAATGATGATGCAAGGTCAAGAACAGATGATGCCACCTATGGCAGAATATGGTATGATGATAGGTGGTTATGACATGCCTTATGCTGAATACGGTATGGCTATGGGTGCTAATCCTATGAACTACATGGGTAGAACTAAACAGTGGTATGAAGATGGTGGAGAACTAGATGAGTATCCTGATGGAGGAGAACCACCTAAAGGCGAGATTGTGAAAAGATCTGATTACGCAGATGAAGCTGCTTATCAGTTAGCTCTTAAAAAAGCTTACTTAAAGGCACAAGATAAGGGCGAACAAATTTGGGTACAAAAACCAGATGGTAGTTATACTGAGATGAAAGCTGAGTATAAAGCTCCAGCTGGATATACAGGAGATGTAACTAAATGGAATAATAATGCTGCTGTTGCATCTAGATACTATGCAATGGAAACTGCATTAAAGGATCCAGCAACTGCTAGGTTATTTGCCGAGGCTACCAGAAAAGCAATACAAAATCAAGAATCTTATAGATCTAAAAAAGGTGTTGTTGGTAGAAGTTATGGAACATTAGATGCTTCACAATTATCTGATGAGGAAATTGTAAAGAACTTCCTAGAGCACCAAGAAAGAAACTTAAAACTTGCAGCCTCTGGAAATGAATCTTTCTTATATAAAGATGAAAATGGTAAACTAAGACCACTTGAAAGTTCTGGTGATGGTAAAGGTGACAACCGTGGCTTTAAGGATATAATGAAAACACTTAAGAAGCCAGACGGAAGTTCCTATACTGATGCAGAAATAAATGCTAAGTACCAAGAGATGCAAAGAACTGCACCAGATCTTGATACAGCATTTAAAAACATTGGTTTAGAAATGCCTGCACAAGCAAAAGGAACTGCAGCTGAGAAAAAAGCATTACTACAACAAGCAACATTCCAAGGTTATAATCAGTTAGTAAAAGACTTTAATGAAGGTAAGATTACTAATGAAGATGACATGGTAAGGTTGATGAACTTTAGAGGTAATCTTCAAAGAGGTTATAATGATGAAACAGGTCAAGCAGTTACTGATATCTCTCCTATTGATGCATACTATACAAATACTACTGCAGGACAGATATCAAACTATGAGGATCTTATGTTCTCAGAAATACCGCCTAAAGATCAACCATGCCCATGTAAGGATGAATCTGGTAAACCAGTAGTAAGAGATGCAGATGGTAATTGCCCTTGTCCTGAGGATAAAAACTGTCCTTGTGGATATGACCCAGTAACTAAAAAATGTTTACCATGTCAACCACCACAGGAGAAACCAACTAATTGGTGGTTACAAGATACTATCAAAACAGCCGGTGCATTTGGAGATTTAATGGATATCAATAAATATATGCCTTATTCTCCTATGGTAGATCTTGAAGAACCAAGACCAACCTTCTTAGATCCAACTAGAGAGCTTGCTCAACAATCTGAACAAGCCAACATAGCTTCTCAAGCATTGGCACAATTTGCGGGACCACAACAACTTTCTGCTAGAGCTTCTAGTATTCAAGGTACTGGTGCAAAACAAGCAGCTGATACACTTGCAAGATTTAATAATGCAAATGTTAATATTGCTGATCAGTTTGAATTTAAGTCTGTAGATGTAAGAAACCAGGAGGCTATTGCAAATCAAGCGGCACAATCTAAACTGTATGATCAAAATACAATTGCTAATCAACAGTATGATAATGCTAAGCTTGCAATGAGAAATCAACTTAGAAACTATTATGCTAATGCAGTTACTAACCGAGCTAAGACAGCTGCTTTAAATGCTTTGTATCCTCAGTATTCTGTATTGCCTGAAACAGGTGGTATGCCAGGATTTGAGTTTGGTAAGAAAATTAAACCTGAAGCAGGCGGTACAAAAACTTATGATCAATTTTTGCAGTATTATTTAAGTAAAGGATTTGACAATACTGAAGCAATTGCTGCTGCTGAGAAAGCATATAAAAGTCAAAGTTCAAATACTTCTGATGATGCGCTTGATGTTATAAATGCTCAATATGGTGTTCCACAAACAAAAGGCAAATATGGTGGATATATGCAGGAAGGTGGTTTTGTATATGCAGATAGTATTTATCCCTTTATACTCTAAATTTTATAAGTTTATTAAACTTAAAAAATTTTAATATATTTACTTATAGACAATTAAATTATGGCAACGTACCTACAAGGTGTCACAGATTATATTCCGGATTATCAGCCTTTTCAGCCTGACTTAAACTTTTATAATAACTATTTACAAACAAAGCAAAGTCAGTATGATACAAACTGGAAATCCTTAAATAATTTATATGGCCAATACTTTTATGCGGATTTAACAAGAGAGTCAAATATCAAAAAGAAAGATGATTTGTTAAAGCAGATAGACTTTAATCTTAATAGAGTTGCGGGACTTGATCTTTCACTTGAGCAAAATGTTACTCAAGCTACTCAGATTTTTACTCCTTTCTATGAGGATAAAACTTTGATGAAAGATATGGCTTATACTAAAAACTTCATGAGTGAGTATAGTAAAGCTAATGGGTTGAAGGCTTCTAAAGATGAAAAAATCAGAGGCCAGTATTGGGATACCGGAGTAAAGAAAATGCTTTATGAAAGAGAAGAGTTTAAAAACTCTACTGATGAAGAGTCAATGACATTTGCCAATGTTTCATATACTCCTTATGTAAATGCTATTGAGAAATATATGAAGTCTGCAAAGGAGATGGGTATATCTGCAGACATCACACAATCAAATGGTAGATACTTTATTAGACAAAAGAATGGAGATTTAATTCTTCAGCCGCTTACTAATTATTTTACTTCTCAGTTTGCAAATGATCCGGCTTTACAAGAAGTTTACAAAGCACAAGCATATGTAAACCGTAAGGACAATGTAATGCAAAATAAAGATAAGTTTAATGGAGACTTAGTAGCAGCTGAGAGAGATTATTTAACAAAACAGTATGCAACTATTCAAGAGTATATTAGACTTAAGAATGAAAAGAATACCAAAGATGCAGATAATCTTGAGAAACAAAGAGATGATGTAAAACAAAAATTAGAAAGTGGAGATTCAAATGAATTTACTCCACGTTATTTACAAAGTCTTGAAACATCTTTAGGTATTGCAAAAGATAACGCACAGTATACTCAAGGTCTATCTGAGCAAATTTCAGATAAACCAAGTAAAACTCCAACTACTTCTAATGCTGCACCTGATCTAGCAGATCTTGAAAGACTAAGATTCCAAGTAGATGCTGGTGTATCTTCTATGTTAGCTGAGCAAGATATTAATGAAGCTGCATATAACTACTCAAGAGTAGGTATGGTAACTGATATGTCTGCTGACCCATATGGTGTAGCTGCACAGAATCATGCTTATGCTCTTCAAAGACAAATGATTTCTCAAGCACACAAAGATCAATTATTAATTGATAAGGACATTAAAGAGAAAAAGAATTTAATGATTGAGGCTGGTTTAAAGAATGGCTCATACATTGGAATGAAACCTGTTACAGATGATAAAGGTAACATTGTAGATTATGAACCAATTCCAAATCCATCATTAAATAATAGATTTACAATTCCTGGTAAAAATAAATCAGGTGGTGCTACAGATAAATCTATTTCAATTTTTCAAGAAAATAAAAATCTTACTGAGGACTTTACTAGAGAGTATGCAGATGGAATGGTAAAACAAATGACATCTACAATTGATAGTTGGGTTAAGTCAGGAAGAATGACAAGACAAGAAGCATCAGAATATTTCTTTTCTGATTCTGGAGCTGCAGCTATAAAAGGTAAACCGTCAAGCGCAAGAGAAGCAATTGATCAAGTTTTACTTTTTAAACCAGGAGAATCTTGGAATCAAACTAGTCAAAGACTGAAGGATAATAGAGCAATTATGACTACCTCTCAGTTTATTGCTAACTATAAAAAAGATCCGGCAAATTTCTTAACAGGTAGAGGTGCAGATCTTTTATCTAAGACCTATGCAAGAGTAATGCAATTTGCTCAAGCAACTAAAGGAGATCAAGGTATATCAGATTCATTTTTGACTAATGCTCCTCATACTAAATTTAGTAAGTACGTTGATTATGTTAGAAATAATGAACTTGTTACTGAATCAAATAATAAGTCAATTCAAAAGAACTTTAAATCAGATATTAAAATGCAAGGACTTCCGGTAGAAACAAGGAATAAACTTGCAGATCTAATGTTGAATTCTGATTTAACACTTATTGATAAAAAGGATTTTATTGCTCTTGGAAAAAATTATATTAAAGTAAGACCTCTTACAGGTGGTGGTTACGGAACATATGAGAAAGCAAGAAACTCATTAACATCTGAAGAAAGAGCTGAACTTAATTCTATTCTTCAAAAAGAAAATGACAAGAAAAAATCAAGACAAGCAGGTGCTGTTGGAGATAAAGACTTTCCTAAATTAACTCCTTATGAAAGAAGTATGATTGAAAAAAGATATCTGGGCGGTAAGTTTCAAATACAAGATGGATCTAGAGATCCTGAGAAACTTCTATCATCACTATATGATAATCTGTCTAATATTTATCAATCTACAATTCAGAATCCAAAGGAAATTAAAAGTGCAAGTAATCTTATAAGTAAGAATAAAGCCAATGCAGTATTTAATACATCTGAAAGTGCTGTAGGTGTGAACTTATCTGCAATACAAACTACAGGTTTTCAAGCATTCTTAGAATTTACTCAAGATGCAAGTAAGATTAACTTTTACGATACTAAGAATAATCCTATTAGTTTCTATGGACCTAATATATCAGGTGTTGAGCAAACTAAAGAAATGTATGAAGATGCAGATGATATCTACAGAAATGTTAAAATTGCTGAACTATTAGTTAGAGAATATCAAAATGGTGTAGGTAAAAAAGATTTTAAAACATTTAATCTATCTAGTGTTCAAGTTGCTTTAGAAAATAGAAATAAAGGAGCAATGATCCTTTATCCAACTATGGATGTTCTTAATAAATTAAAAGCAGGAGAAGGTAAAGGATTACTTGATGAGGAAACCATTAATGCAATTGCAACAAATGGAATTTCATTTGTATCAGATAGAAAGAACTTTAACAACTGGCTTATTAAAGGTAACGAGATGGATCCTACTGAAGCTATGATAAATGCTTTAGGTGAGATTAGATATGAAGACCCAATGGGAGGCGGAAGTTTTGTAATTGAAAAAGATGAATCAGGTGCTGCACCATATAAGGTGTATGGTACCATGTTACAAATGCAACCAGATGGAACAAAAATAAAAGTACCATTTGCAGTACCTCCAGTTAACTTTCAAAACAATGTTAGTTTAGCAAATGATTTAGCAAAACAGTATTTGCAAGAAATGGCTGGATATAATATGTCAGTATGGCAACAGTTTCACGCTAATAGCTATAGACCGGGAGTTTCAAAAACAACAGTAGAAGGAGAATTCCTACGCGCAAATCAATAAAAAATGGCTGAAAATCAAGATCCAAATGTTGAAGGACCTAATGTAGCAGCAAGAGCTGAGTTTACAAGACCTGGTACTACAGACGTTCAAAGTTTTTTACCTTTTGGAACAGGGTTCTATAATCCTGATCCAAACTTTTTTACTATTAATCCTGAGCAAACTCCGGTACAAGTAATTAATCCAAGAGATCCAAATCAGTCACCTACTATTCAAAAGGATCCTATTAGAGATACTGCAGTAGGATTTAACCCATTTGATAAAAATCAATTGGCAAAAAATAAAGCTGGCTCACAAGACTTTGCTAATAATTTGATTAAAAAGATGAACCACCAATTGGTTAATCTTGAAGATCCAAATCAGTATGCTAAGTCTTTTATGTATGATGCTAGTTCAACAGGCGCACATAAAGCAAGATACAAAGCCTATGGACAAAAGACATATGATAGAATTGGTTTTAATCCTGAATTAAATAATGAAGAGATCTTTAATGCCAATACTACTATTGTAGATGACTATGTAAGAATGGCTACACATGCTGCTTGGCCAATGTTTACATTAGGTATAACAGCAAATCCTAAAAGTTACGGTCAACTATTTCAAGGTAACATTGGTCAAGATATAGATGAGGCTACAGATTATGAAGAATACAATGCTATTGGTATGTCAACCAAAGGTGGTATTGGTGGATTCTTGAATAATACAATTAACAGTTTAGCATATAGTGCTGGTATTATGTTTGAAGCAGCTGCTGAGTATGCGGCTATTGGTGCTATAGAAGGTTCTCTTGTAGGTCCTGAAGGTACTGTAGCTGGTGGATTACTTGGTGGAGCAGTTGGTGCAATAAAGGGATTAGCAAGTCTTCCTAAGAACCTATATAATATGGGTAAGTATGGAGGCAAGATGCTTACAAATTTAAAGAACCTTGAAAACTATAGTGCTGCTAAACAATTTTTTACTCAAGCTTCTAAGGGTACTTTTAATTTTATTAACCCAATTAATAACACTACAACTGCATTTGCTGAAGCTTCTAACCTATCTGGTCTTGCAAGAACTGCAAAAACATCAGCCGGTTTATTTAGAGATGTAATTGGAATGAACATGGCTCTCTCTGAAGGTAGACTTGAGGGAGGCTTTGTAGAAAACAACACATACTCTAAGCTTTATGATAAGTTCTGGAAGATCAATGGTCGAGCACCAAGTGATCAAGAACAAATGGATATGCGTAAGCAAGCCAAGGTTGCTGGATTCCAGGATACATATAAGAATGGGTTACTTGTATTCTACAGTAATAAATTAGCTTTTCCTAATCTTGTAAAAGGTAACATCTTTGCTGGTCAATCTAGAACTATTAGATCAATTGGTAAAGAGTTTGATTTAGTATTCCAAGCTGCAAAAGGCGGTGGTGCAAAAGCCATTAAAGAAGGCGCATATGAACTAGTAGATTTTAACTTAAAGAATGCACTCAAAGGTTTTATTAAACCAGCAAACTTTGGTAAATCAACACTAGCATACTTTAAAACTAATTTAACTGAAGGTGCTCAAGAGGTTATGCAAGATGTTCTTGCTAAATCTACAGAGGATTACTATGTTAATTCATTCTATGATCCGTCAAAAGCTACATTTGATTATTCAATGTCCACACTAACAAGTGCTTTTGGACATCAAATGAGTGGAGAAGGATTTGAAACCTTCATGTCAGGTTTTGTAATGGGTGGTCTTATGAGACCATTCAATGGAGCAGTTCCTAGATATGCATCCATTTTGTATAATAAATATACAATGGATCCAGTAAAGTATGAAGAATACATATCTGAACGCAAAGCTTTTGGAGAGACTGTTAAGAATGCAATGAATAATATGCATCAGAATCCTGTAGAGTATCTTAATGAAAGATCAAGAAACTACGGAGACCAAAGCATTATTGCAAAAATTAATGGTGATGAGGAAACAGATACTAAAGAAAAGTTTGATGCAACACATGCAAGCTTTGTTTCTGATGTCCTTACCTCTCTCAATGCTGGTACATTCAAAGTATTTAAAGATAACCTCTCTAAGTATGGCACATTAAGTGATAAGGATCTTGAAGAGACTTTGGAACTTAAAGAAGGTGAAGGTGCTAAGATGCGCAAGATTTTAGATGAGCATACTAAAAAGGCTGATGTAATCAACAAGAGATGGCAATATGCCCAAGACAATTTAGCAACTAAGAAATTAAAACTACAAAACTTTAAAGAAGGTACTCCAGAATACGATAAAGCTGCTATCTATAATAAAGCTATAGATAGAGGTATTTTCAATATGGTATTCTTAAGTGAATCATTTGATAATAACCTTGAAAGGGTTAATGGTATAGTTAATAGACTAAATAGATCTCCTTTATTTGCTTCTCAGCCATCTCTAAATTTCCAAACACTTACCGATACTACAAGACTTACAAATACAATTGACATGTTGTCAACTGAAATTGAGTCTTTGAAAGGTTTACAAACAGCCGGTTCTGAGGCTCAGATAAAAGATAAGCAAGAACTTCTTGATGCGCTTTCTGAGTTTGAATCAAAACAGCAAGAAATAAATAAGTTGCAAGCTCTGGACTTTTTTGAAGAAGCTAAGAAAAGATATAAAGAAGAAGGTAATGAAGATGAAGAATCAGTTACACAAGCTTTTGATGAATTGATAAATTATTATAAATCAAATGGTCAAGATCCGGTAGCTGAATATAAAACTGCATTTGAAAATCTACTTAAGAAAATTGCTGGTTCAGAAATAAACTATCAGAGTGCTATAGTAGGAATGGACCGTGGAGGAGATGGATCATACAAAGGTGGTATAGATGCAATGTTCAATGATTTAATTGACCTACATAAACTTGAGCATGATAACAAAAACATCATTCCTTATATTAATCTTTTAATGCAGCCTGCTTCTTTCTATGAACATGTGGAAAGAAACTTTGAGTGGATGCGCAATATGTACCTTAATAGAGAAAACTACTATAAAGAAATTATTGATCAAGCTATTAAGGCAAAAGAAAACAATGATCTTTTAAAATCATTGGCAGATCAAAACATTTATGTAGACTTAGAAGAGTTTGCTGACTGGGTAGAAAATCATGAGAATCTTCCTAGTTACTTTATTGAAGGTTCTAAAGGTCAGGAAAGAATAATTCCAAGAGGTAGTTTGGCTTATGAGCAAGTTATACAATCATTTATTATGGTTGCTAGAATGCAAGCTGAAAAACCAGCAGGAGATCCTATTGATATTGAAGCTCAATTAGAAAGTGCAATTCAAGATTTACTTGCTCAAAAACAAGTAGAGGTTGAGCAAGCTGAAGAAAACTTCAAAGAAGATATTAAAAAAGAAACTGGTTTATCTTTAGAAGAACTTCAAAAGCAAGAAGCAGAAGGTAGAGAAGTTACAAAGCCTATTTCTGATGAAACAAAAGAAAGAAAAATTGCACAACTTAATGAGGCAATTGACTCACTAAACAGTGATGATCCTATTGTAGTCATTGATGCAATTAAAAATATAATTGGTGGATACGGTTTAACTGAGGAACAGTTTAGCCGTGAACTAATTGATAATGAAATCTTTAAACTACAGAATGATCCTGAAAGATTAAAATCTGAGGTTGTTCCTATCTATACTAGATTTGAAGAAACCTATGATATTGGTAACAGAGAAGAAGCAGCCTATTCAGGCGCAGCTTCTATTACCTTATTAAATGCTCAGATTGATAAAATTTCTACTAGTACTGAAGAAGTTACGGAAGTAGAACCAGTTGAAATAATTAAGGATACACAATCTTGGAAAGATTATCAAGCCGCTCTTAGAGAAATAGATGCACGCTATGCTCAGTTTATTCAAGAGCTTACTGATGACTTTGCAAAGAAAGGTGTAAGTACAACGACTGTTCCTAAGAATGTAATTGTACCAACAAATACTACATGGGCAGAGATTGAAAAACTTGCTCCAGAGTTATTCCAACTTTTAGATCAAAAATTTGCTGATGAAATTAGTATTAGTCCTGATGATGATAAGTATGATTTAGTTAGAGCAAACTGGCTAGAGCAACAAGAAGACATCATTAAGGAATACAATGCTAAAAAGTATGCTGAGAAAATTCTTCAAGAACAAGAAGCAAAACAATTTACAGCACCTAAGTTTAAGTTTATTAAATTACCTAAAGGGTATGAAATAAATATTGCAAGTTCAATTAGTCCACTAGTACTTTTAAGAGATACTTATCAGAACATATCAGATGCTGGTGAGTATTTTTCTGAGAAGGATAAGAAGATGAAAACTTTAACCAAAAGACAAAGTGAGAATCTTACTGAAGACTTAAACCAATTAAATGCAGCAATTGACTTTTTAAGAACACAGGGCATTGTAGAAGAAAATTCATCATTTGACAGATCACTTCAGATCTTTAATGACTTTATTACTGCAAGACAAGATGAGATTGAAAAGATTTATGATGAAAATGGTAATCTTGTTTCTAGAAAAATAGATGGTAAAACAGCAGATAGAGTAACTAAAAAAGCTGAGGAGTTAGATATCCAACTTACTCCTGGTAAAACTCCTTTTACTTTTTACGCTCTTGAAGATCAAGAGAAACTAATCAAAGATGAAGAAGGTGTTGATACTCCTGTGACTATCCCTTCTCCTATCTTAAGTGCTTTTGATTCTATCATGAGTGATGCTTCAATAAAAGAAGAAGATAAGCTAGATGTATTCATGGCAGCTTTTGAAGCTTTTGCCAAGTCAACAAAAAGAAGTGTATTTAAAGATAAGAACAACAAAGGTCTTAATGCTGAGAAGTTTAGATTACTAAGAGAAGCTTTAACAGAAGATTTTTCAAGAGAAAACTTAATTCAAGCTGTTAATCAATTAGCATTTAAACAAGCTGCTGATGTTGGTAACATGATTGACAACTTAATCAAAGACTTTTTAACAAGAGAAGGTACTGGCTTTAAGCAAATTACTAAGCCTGAGAAAATGTCTCAAAAAGCTTTTGATGGATTGTTTGGACCTAATGGTGTAATTACATCTTTTAGAGATGGTGTAATTGATGGTAACTACATGATTGTAGGAGCTAGTGACATGGTCTTTGATAAATCTTTATTTGAGAATGGTCTAGTTGGTGAGACTGACCTTATTGCAATTGATGGAAATGGTAACTTTAATATTATTGATGTTAAAGCACTTACTTCTGAGAGCTGGAAAAAATTCAATGCAGATGTTGAACTAGATGCATTAAAGAAAAAACTTGCTGCAGAAGGCATTTCAGAAGAAAACATTGCAAAGAATAAAGAAGTTATTTCATTAGAAAAAGCTAAAAAGGCAAGTAAGAAACAATACTTTAGAATTCAACAATCTATCTATAGAAACTTATTCTATAACATGACTGGAGTAATGCCAACCCGCATTGGTCTTATGGCATTAGAAGTAGACTATGATAATGAGGGTAATCTTATAGATGCTAAGTTATCTAATGTGGTTCCTGAAGGTGATGCAACAATAGAATTGGAATACATGCCAGAAGTAGAAACTATTGTTCCTTTAAAAGCTGAACCTAAAAAACCAATTCCAACCGCACCAACTGAAGAACAATTAGTTGAACAAGACCCTGATGCTCCTACTAGACTTGCTAATAACGTAGGTAATAAAGTAGTATATGGTGGTGCTGTAGGTACTCTTATGTTAAATTCTGACGGTACTTATACTATTAAAAACAAAGATGGTATTGAGTCTGTAATGTATAATCAAGCCCCGGCATTTGATGGTAACTTAACTTTTAATCAAGTTGGTATATCTCCAATTAAACAGAAACAGTCTCCGTTTGAGACTATTGTAATAAATGGTCAAACATATACAGTAAGATTAGTTGGATTAAGTAGTGCAGAAATTAACGGAGTAATCTACAAGATTAATTGGACAACAGAAGGTCCCGGTAAAGCTATTGCTTCTCTAAGTTATAGAGCTAATGATGCTGAGATAGCAAAATTAGAAATAGACAAAGAATACTATGAAGATAGAATTGAACAAGCTAGAAAAGATTATGCATCTTATTTACCTAGTGATGTTGTAAAAGATTACAATAGAAGAATTCAAGGTATCAACAGTAGACTTGATAAACTAACAGATGAAGAAGCAGATGTTAAAGATGAACTATTAAAAACTCGTGCAGCTTTAGAGAAAGAATTGTTTAACGGAAAAGTAAAACAAAACTCTAAAATGCAAGATCTTGGTAGTTATAGACTAGCTCTTGAAAAAGTTAATTCTCAGCTCAAATCTTTAAAGGAAAACAATCCTAAAAGAACAATGCGTGGAGGAAATCTTGATGATCTAATCTTTGCAATTAACTCTTTACCAGAAAGTGCTAAGCTTTATAAAGGTAAGAATAACAAAGATCAACAAAATGATTTAAAGCTTATCAATAACTTATCTGTTTCAAGTGCAATAGCTACAAAAATTGATGCTATATTAGCAGAGAATTTCCCTGAAGCTCTTAATACTTTAATTGAACAAGGTACTGGCGCAGTTAGTTCAACTGGATTGTCTGCAATTTATAATTGGTCAAACAATGTTCTTGTTCAATTAGAAATGCTAGGTTCTAGAGAAGCTGTTAAAGGTAATTTAACTACAGATATAGACAATCAAATTAATGCAATCTATGATCTACTCAATGATCTAGAGCTAATCAAATTAACTAAAAATGGAGAAATCAGCAAAAGGCAACCAAGAGAAGTCAAAGACATCTTTGGAGAAACAAAAGTATCAGACAGGTCTGGTGTATCTAAGGATGAAGGGGCTGCCCCAGGACAAGCAGAGGGAGTTCCTGAGCCAAAAGGAGGAAAGCCGTCAACAGAGCAAATGAAATCTAAAATTGCTGAAAGTCAAATTACTGCAGCAAATATATTATCCGGTCTGGATACAACAGAAGGAGTTACTTCTAAAAAAGGAGCTCAGCTTATTGATGCAATAAGAAATGCTTCTTTAGATGAAATTAATGCAGCTTACATAGCAGCAATAGAAGAACTCAAAGAGAATCCAGGCAGCATAAATTCTACAGAACTTAAAGAGGCATTTGATCAAAGAATGGATGAACTCCAAGTTGAGATGTCTTTAAAAGCGCTTAAAGTTGGAGACATGCTTTTACCTAAAACCCCTATCTTTGGTAATGCAACAATAGAGCCTGTATACATTACTAAAATAGGCCCTAAAGGAATTGCAATTAAGGATGTTGTAACAGGACAAGCAGATGCTGTACTTGAAAAAGAATTAGAAAACTTTACTAGAATGACTGAAGAAGCAATAACAGAACAACAAGGGGTTGATCTTACTCCTGAAGATGTAGAGGATTTCAAAAAGAATACTGAAACAATTACTGAAACATTAGAAGATGTTGGAGCATTAAATGATACAGCTAAAGCTGTTGAAGAAGCTGAGACAAAAGGATCTTTTAGAGATAGATTGAAAAATAAAAAATGTAATATTTAAGAAATGGCTTGTTTACTTGACAAAGATGATGTTCTAGCAATCTACGGTGATATCTATGAAACTTTATTAGGTAGAATCAACGGTGATGTAAAAACAAAGTTTAACCCGGCTGAATATATTAAAAATCTTCATGCAGAAATTGCAGAGATAAATGATCCCAAGTTTGCATTAGAAGTTGCACAAGCTGCTCCTGAAATCATGTTGCAAGTAATTGCTACAAGAAAAAATGTAAGACAATACTTTGTTGAGAATAAAATCAGCCAGGATCCTATTTCTGAAATGTCTATCAGCTTTGAAGATATTGAAATGGTTCAAAAGTTTGTTTCCGGTCAAACAAAAAGTTTAGCTGATCATCAAAATAAGATCAAGAGAAAAAGACAATCTAAAAAAGACATTGACGTTATTGATCCTAATGATGCTACCATAAACTATAGTAATGTTCAAAAGAAGGGTAAGATAGAAGATCCTTTAACCAATACACTCAATTTTGCAGTTACTGAGAATCCTGACTTTGTTGCAGATGAAGATCAAGACAAACCAGATCCAGAAAAAGAAATGTTCTATAAAGTCATTAAGCAAATCATTTTGCTAAATGAAATGAGAACTGCAGAAAATGATGAGATAGTTTATCAAGATGTAGCATTAGCTCAAAGACCTGTTCTTATTAAAAACTTTCCAACTAGAGAAGATGGTACTTCTCTTTTAACGGGAGATGAGCAAAGGTTTCTAGAAAACAATCCTGAGTACAATGGTATCCTTAACGTAATCACAGATACAGAAGGAAACATTTTATACTTTACTGAGAATGGTGATATCACATCAGACCCAGAAAAAGGAAGACCAGTTTATCAGTATATGAGAGACATTGCTGTTAAAGACAATAAGTTAATGTTGGTAAACAGATCTGGTTTTGCCTATACTCTTGTTTCTCCTGAAGAAATTGTTGAAAGAAAAAACAATCAATATAAGCTTGTTAATAACATGCCATTAGGTATGTTACAGGAGGAAAAGAAAAAACTGCTTAGACAAGAAAAGGCTAAGCAAAAGAAGAGTATGAATGATCTGTATAGACTTCAAACTTACATAAAAGAGAATCCTGAAGAAACTGTTGTGCTTAGAATTACTGGCGGTAGCTTTGGTAACTTTAAAAATCAATATGTTCCAATTTCTGAAACAGGTTTATCACTAGATCAAATCAGCCAACCTATTGTAGGTGGTCCTAAGTCAGGATATATTCAAGTACAGATTGCCCAGGATCTTCCTGGCATTTCAGTTAAACATCCGGTGTTCTTACAAAGAGGAGATATTAATGATCTTGTTGCAGATAAAATTGCTACCATTCTTACAACCAAAGCAATCTATAGAGGTGAGGAATTATCTCCAATTGCTAAACGTAAGTATGCAGAGATCTTCTTAGGAGATAATGTAATTGATAGTAATACTGGTAAGATTAAAAACAATATTGAAATCTTAACTCCTGAAGTTAATGGTATTACAACATTAACTGTAAGTATCAATGATGTACCTGTATTACTTGATTCTCCAACAGCTAAAGATCAGATCAAACAACACTTATTAAATGCTATCACATTAAAAAATGGTAGAGTTGTTCCTGCAAACTTAAACTATACTAAAGAATATATTGGTGATACTTTTACAGATTACATAGTTGAAGGAGATAGAATCACTACCAAAAAGGTAGACTACTTTGAATTCATCAAACCAATGATGAAAATTGAATTTAGTAAAGATTCTGCCGCATTCTTTGTAAACAGTAATGCCTATCTAAGTTATTCAGTTCCTTCTGACATAATGCCGGTAACTAAAACAAACTATGATCTTGCTTCAGTTACTCCAGTATCAAAAAGAAAAGCAATAACCAAAGTAGAAAATGAAGTAGACAATGCACCAGAAGTAACAGTTGAGCCCGGAGAAGTTGTATATAATGTACAGAAAGTATCTCCTGTTTATGTAGTAAACCAAAACATTAAGAATGTTCCTGTTACATTAAGCATTGGTACCAATCTTGAAATAGGTCAGGCAAAGATTGCTAAACAGAAAGCAAAGCAATATGCGCCTATTACGTTAAGTAAGAAGTCTAAGAAGCAAACAACATTTCCTAATGTTGGAGCTATTGCTGCACAAACAGTTACTACATTAAATAGATACAAGTCTTCTACAGTTAATTTAACTGGTAATACTATTACTGAATTGTTTAAGAGTGGTTATACTCAAAAGGATGTGGATTCAGTAGTATATCAAATACTAGATAAAATTGTTAACTCAAGTAACTTATTTGAGCCTATAACAAAGATTGTAACAAATGGTGAGTCAGGTGTATCAGAAGCAGCAATTAAAGCTGCTAAAAAGCTTGGCATTGGTGTTGAGGTAACAGTTCCTGCAGGATGGAAATACACAGTTCCATGGGCTAATTCTAAGTCTGGTACATATACTATTTCTAATAAAGATCAGTTCTTATCAAGATTTGGTGATGCTCCTGCAAAAACAAATGCTAAAAGAAAGACTGCAAAGACTGCAACTAGAAATGAAAATTTAAGAGCAGAGATTGCAAAGAAAAAAGCAATTGCAAAAAAAGCAACTACTGCTAAGAAGACAACCGGCACTAAAACAAAAGCAACTCAAAAAGCAAAAGACAAACAGATCAATACTGTACCACAGGTTTCTTTGCTTGAAAGATTGCAGCAAAGAAGAACTATCTTTAATTCTGATAAACTTAATAGAATTGAGACATTAGAAAGAAAGCTTGGTGGTTTCTTTGAAAGATTGTTTACAACTAAAGCTCAGAGAGAATCAATTATCTCTTGGTGGGAAACAAATCCTCTTTCTAAAACTATTCCTCTTGAAAAAATTACTGAGGTAGTAAACTCTAATGCATTTGCAACATGGAGCCAACATGGTATTACACTATACCTTGCTGATAAAGGCACACCTATTGACCTTTACCATGAGGCATGGCATGGATTCTCACAGTTGTTCCTTACTATGGAAGAAAAAACTAAACTATACGATGAGTTTAGAAAACTTCCTAAATGGGAAACAGCAGAGTATGTAGATATTGAAGAAGCAATTGCAGAAGATGCAAGAAGCTATTTAAGAGATGAAACTGTATTTACTGGTTTCATTGGAAAAATCTTTAAGAAGGTAAGAGATTTCTTACGCGCAATGTTTGGTAAAATTACCAGACAAGACATGACAAGACCTAGAGATATTGCTAATGTCAAAGAACTTTTTGACAAACTATACAAAGGAGAGATCTTGGATCTTAAGCCTAGTACAGAAAACATAATGTTTACTAAACTAAACAGAGCAAGAACAATTGAAGGCTTTACTATTGATGAGACAGATAAGATTGTCAATACTATGGACAACTTGTTAGGTTTAGAAGTCCAATACTACAATGATGTAAATGATTCTTCTACAGGTGCTGTAAGAGTATTCTCAGATAATGTAAATAGAATTAAAGCATATGAGTCTGTAAGACAACAGATGATAAATACTGTTGAGTATTATTTAGATCAGTATGCAAACATTCTTGAGGATGATCCAAACATGATTGGGGAACAAGAAAGACTTAAAGATATAATTGATCTTCTTTCTAGAGCTATTGATCAGTTTGGTGATCCAGAAGAAGCCTTCAATAAAAAACAACCATACTCAGTTGTTGGCTTCCATATGAAGAAGTCAAGATTTAAAGTAATGCAAGAAGAGCTCTTAGAAGATCCTACAGATCTAGAGAACTCAAGAATCTTACAAGACTACAAGGGTAATGTAATTAATCCTAAAAATCTTGCGGCTCCATCAACTATGATGGTTATTTCTAATATCATCAAAGTAGAAAAAGATGAAGATGGAAATATAAATGAAGTGCTTGATGTTTTTGGCATTCCACAACTAGAAGATCTTGATATCATGTGGAATAAACTTTCTAGAGTTTTAGAAGGTTCATTTGACTATCCTGAAATGTATGAAAGACTTGTAAGATACTCTGAAAACTATCCGGAGTTCCAACAAATCTTGGACACTTTAAGAAATCCTAATGAGTTTGAAGTTAATGATGCATTACAGTTTGCAATTGAAACTAACTTCTTTAAAGACTTCAAGAAACCAAGAGTAAAATTCATTCAGTATAATATCAATAAAAACATTCTTCAACGTAAACAGTATGATGAAGAAGGTAGAAAAATACAAGATGAGAAAGCAACATATGAAAGTGTTGTAACTACAGCTAACTTTAACTATAATGCTGTAGTAACAGACTGGAAAAATAACTTTACTACTGCTAGTACTGAAATAAATCCATATGTTGAGTTTGATGGTGATTTAAATCCTATGTTGGATACTGAAAAAATCATTAGACATTTTGGTACTGATAGAGGAATATTTAAACATCAATATGCAAGAGAGTTTCTTGAGGCTATGGGTATCTATATGGATAGATCAAGTTCAGAAATCAATTCAATTTTTGAGGACACTCTTAATCTATCAAATGCATTTAGACTCCCATTAGTTTTTGAAACAATTAAAACAGTACATGCTGCTTCAAAATCTACAGACTTTGCTAAAGTTGGAGCCGCTGAAGCATTTAAGCATGATCCATTAACTGGATTAATTAAAGGTTTACCAGACGTATTAAAACAACCAGGAGAACAGTCAACTGATATTGCATCTTCTATAAAGATATTAGCAGAACTTCAAGCACAGTTCTCTGATGGTTATTCTAACTTTAGTGTACTATCTCCAGAAGGAAACAGAATCTGGGAACAAGTTGTAGATAATACAATTACCAGAGTTGTTACATCTATCAATCATGCAAGTACTTGGCAAGAACTAACACGTGATGCAGCTGATCCAAATGGTAAGTATAAACACATGCGTTGGTTGTCAGAAGAAAATAACCCACATAGTAAGTGGTCAGTTCTTCTAAACTCAATCTTTCATTTAGATGATCCATTAGCTGAAAACTATGGAGATAAGAGAATGATTAGAAGGGGAGCTGAACAGGTGCCGGCTAAGCTTACTTTAAATAACGTAGGAGGTACACAACTTATTGTTAAGAATGGAAATGATTCTGTAGGAAATTCAACAGCATCTCTTGATGCAACAAGTAAATTCTTACAGGAAGTCCATACAATGTTACTTAGTGGTATTGAGGAATTCATGCGCCATGCATCTAAGAATACTGCAATGTCATTGTCAACAGATCAAATTGATACTTATCCAGGTAAGAAAGACAAGCATCTATATGTTGACATTGATTTATTCAAACCTAAGAATGCTGGTCTTGGAGAAACTGAAGGCTTTAATATTCTAGTAGGATATATGGCCGGGGAGTTAGAAAGAATCAACAGATATAAAGGTAACCCTGAACTCTATTCAACATATACTGGATACAATAGACCAGTACAAAAGAAAGATGGAACTATAGTTGCAGCAGGAGAAGTCTTTACAGCATTTGATGATGTACTAACAGAACCTGTAAAGGAGGAACTCTATAACATTAAAGGAAATTTAGTTGAAGAATTAGAAAACAATCTTGAACTAAGACAACGTGTTAAGAGAGATGTGCTTAGTTACTTTGAAAAAGAAGTAGCAGCAAACCTAGCAAGATTACAATCTTCTAGATTTGTTGACCAAACATTATATCAAAAGGGTGCACAATCAGGTCTATCAAGAGATATGATTGATGAAACTCTTATGAAAGCCTATACATATAACTCTTGGATTCATAAGTTTGAAACTCTTATCCTAGCATATGGTGATCTTGCTCAATACAATCATGATAAAGAAGAATTCCATAAACGTAATGCTGGATTAGGTTCAGGTGGATTAGGATTCAGAGTTGACTTGCAAGCACAATCATTTGTTAACTCAAGTCTGTTCCCTAAACTTTATGCTAAAAAGAAAGGATACACTGTAAGACAATATGACGGGACTCTAGCAACTGCTATTCTAAAAGAGAAGAAAGTAAAAGAGTCTGTGTATTATAAAGAATACTTAGATGAGTTAACTAAATCTATTAATAAAAGAATTAAGGATCCAGTATTAGCTAAACAAGCTGCTGAAACTGCATTAGGTGAATATCTTGGAATGAAAGAGGGTGATGGTCAGGGACACATTACATTTGAAGCATATAGAATGCTTAAAACTCTTGAAGGAAATTGGTCTGACCAACAAGAATTACTTTATAAAAAGATTGTTGCTGGTGAGCAGATTAGTGTTGAGGATGTAATTCAGTTCTTCCCACCATATAAATTACAGTACTTTGGTAATATTAAGAGTGAAGGTTTACCTATCACTTCTTTCCATAAGTTCTCATTGGCTCCATTGATTCCAAATACAACTGCTAACAATTCTTATTATGAAAAGCTTCATGATAAAATGATGAGTCAGCAAATTGATTATGTAACATTTGAGACAGGATCAAAAGTTGGACACATTGGATCAGGAGATGTGGTAATTGATAGTGATGGTAACTTTAATGATGATGTTACATTTACTCCAAACATTGTATTTGCTGAGTATCTTAAAAATCAAACAGAAGTAAACTCTAAATACAAAGGTGGATCTCTCTTCTCAACTCAGATGAGAAAGTTAATCCTGGAAGGACTTTATGAAAAAGGTGTAATTGATACAACAGAAGAAGATCAACTTACTAATCCTAGAGTAAGAAAGTATCTTAATGATGTAGCAGAATACACTGATACTCTTAAAGTAGGTTTACTTGAAGAAATTGGTTATGAAGAAATTGATGGTAAATACTATCCTAAGAATCAAGACAGCATTGAAAAACTAGCAGAGTTAGTAAGAACAAGTCTTGAAATTGATGATGTAGTAGGAGACCACTTAATTGACTTTATTGATGTATTAGATGATGGTACATTAAGATATGATATATCTCTTCACCCAGAGGCAGCCAAGATTGAAAAATTAATAATGTCTGTTATTAATAAGAGACTTATTAAACAAAAAGTAAATGGTGAACCTTTAGTACAAGTATCTGCAGCATTTTATACTGGCGCCTTTAAAAGACCACAGAGTAACTTAAAACAAGGTACTGAAGAAGATATTAAAAAGTATGTTGGGTCTAACTTCTTACCAACATATTATAGACAAGCAGATGGCTTAACAGCTGCAATGAAAGTTATGATAGCATTACAAGGTGACTATTCAAATCTTTTAAATCTTAAACACCCTGATGGTAGCCCAATTGAAACTATTGATAGATTAAATGAAGCTATCAAAGATGATGAATGGCTAGATGAGAATGATGGTGCTAATAGAAAAGCAATTACTATTGTAGGTGTACGTATTCCTGTACAGGGTCTTAACTCTATGGAGTTTATGGAAGTATATCACTTCCTTCCACCACAAGCAGGAAACATTATTGTACCTCCAACAGAGATTGTTGCTAAATCAGGAGCTGACTTTGATATTGATAAGTTGACATTGTACATGGCAAACATAAATGAGGATGGTGCTTTACCATCTAGAATGTTTGATAATGTTGATCAACTTAAACAATACATACAAAACCCAGAAGTATCACAAGAGGATAAAGCATTTGCATTAGAAATGCAAGAAACTGTTTTACAAAACTCTTTGATAGATAGTATTAGAGGTATTCTTGAATTACCACAAAACTATACATCATTAATTACTCCTAATGGTACCTTCTTATTGAAAGACTTAGCAGATGACTTATCTAAATATGTAATGGACTATGATCCATTTGTAAATAAATCATCAGAGAAATCTAATCTTTCAGGGGATGGTAAAAATAAAACTGTTATTAGCCCGACTAGAGTACTTGAAACCCAGTATAATATTTACAAACATGAATCAAATGTTGTAGGTAAGAGAACACTTGGTCTTGGTGCCGTAGAAAATACATTCCATACTCTAATCAACTCAATTGAAACAGATGGTGGAGTTGCAATGCCTTCTACATTCTTCCACGGTAGTGAAACTAATCCAAGAGAATCAGTGCTATGGTTAAGACATAACACAGTAAATAAAGCTGGAGAAGATAGAATATCTATTGCAAGTAGATATGATGTAGATGGTGTAAATAAAATTGCAGATGTCATCTCTCAAATGATGAACGGCTGGGTAGATGTGGAAAAAGATGCATGGGTATTCTTTATCCAGGGCAACTATGAAGTAGCTCCTATTCTTTTATATCTAGTTAAAGCTGGTGTACCTGTTAAAGAAGCAGTATACTTTGTTTCACAACCACTTGTAAGAGAGTATGTAAAAGAGCAACGTCTAGGTAAGTCAACATTTGCTGATGTATTAGGTAAGGAGCCAGAGTCAAGAAACTTTGTAAAATATCAAGCTGCAACAGAAACTCTTGCAAAATACTTTGAACCAACTTTAGTAGCTAGTCTTTCAAAAAATGTAAGAAGATATGAAGAAGGTTTAAAGTTAGCTGATCAAGTTTTTGAAAAAAGAAGAGCTAAGAACTTTACTGAAAGAGAGATGTATAAGCTTATCAAAGATTTTAAGAAAAATCCTGAGGCAGCATCATCTGAGTTATCATTAGCAATGTTCTTACATTACCTTCAGATTGAACAACAAATTACAGGTCTTACACAATTGAAAATTGCTGCTAACCCGGATACATCAACAAGATCAACTGGTAGTGAAGCAGAGCAATCTCAAGCAAATCTTGAATCACTATTGACAGAAAGTAAACTTGAGGAAGGTCTTACAGAAAGAATGATGAATGATACAGTAATCTCTTCATTCTTTAATAATCCACTTGCATTAGCAATCAATGAGGTTATTTTCCCATTGCGTTATAATAAGGCTATCTCTAGTTATTTAATTGCTAAAAATAGAACTATTAGACAAGATAGTGAGGCTACATTTGGAGAGAACAAATCAGATGTATTTGTCAATACATTTAGAAATGACTTAGTAAGTTTCTTGTTCCAGACAGCTGCTAGAAGATATGCGCTAGGTAAATCCTATAAATCTTATGCATTACAAACTACTGTGCCGGTTGCTTTAGTAGACCAATTAAAGTTTGGAGCATTTGTTAAAGAAGATAAGGCCGGTAACAAAACACTTTATATTGATGAGAAAGCATTGAAAGATGACTTCCAAAGAAAAGTATATGTGAAAGGTTCTGAAGAGTCTGACAGCTATGAGAAACGTGGTTTATACCCACTAACTTATGGGCACTTCCACTTTGATGGTCTTACTAATGAAGGAGAGTATGTAAAATTTGTAGTAGAAAGAGAATACCTAAGATCAGTTTATTCAAAAGCTGATGTTAAAAAGATGCCTAACTACAAAGCAGAACTCAAATTAGTTAAAGAATCAAATCCTGGGACACCTGCTTCTAAGCTTGCAACTATGACATATGAAAAAATACTTGCAATTAAAGCTTTAGAAAATACATTAAACCCATTCCATATGTTTAAGGATCCTGTGTATGCATATGCTACACAGTATACACAAATGATGAACAAGTATGGAACTGAGCTTAAGAAAAACTTCTCTGTTCTTAATAAATTGAAGAATGATCCTAACTCAGCTAGAACAATGTTTAACTTGTATGTAGCAGAAAAAGACTTTACCAATGATACATCAAATCTATACTATAAAAACTTGAAAGATCTTGCTGATCCATCAGTTAAAAAAGTAGATGATGTTGCTGACAATCAAATGATAAGTGACTTCTTCTCTAGATTGCCACTATATGCATTTATGCAAACAGGTATCAACAGGACTAAGTTTAACTTCACAAGTGTTGTAGAGTATAACCAGTTCATGTATCTAGTTGACAATGAGTCTAAGAAATTAATCAAAGCTCTTGAAGACCCGGAACTTGCAAACATTTTCTTAGATGCATACTACAAAAGATTTGTAAGAGAGAATTCAAGAACAAGAACTGATAGAGGTAGATATAAAAACTACTTATTCAATATTGATCTTGATACATTAGCAAACATTGAAGAAACAAAAATTGATGGTGAAGAAACTATCCTAGATAGAGAATACTTAACTGAGTCTAGAACTCCGGATGTATTTATTCTTAATGAAAAAGGATTTACACCAACAGACTATAACAAAGCTGTAGCAAGCAATAGAGACATAACATTTATCTATCCTGCATCTGTAGCTATGCTACAAGGTAAAGCACCAGGCGTAGGAAGAGCTGTTATTAAAAACATTGCCGGTGACATGACTATTGGACTTCCAGTTGGTCTCAACAGCCTTTTTGATAACTTAGCTTCTTTGGAACCAAGTAACTACCAAATCATCAAAGATGTGTATGAAAATGGTATTCAAGAAATTAAAGATCTTCTAAAAGAAGGTTTCCAAATATCATTCCCATCAGAAGGATTTGGAGATCCTGCTCAGATGCCTCAAGAATTATTTGTATATTTATCTAAGAGACTTTATGATGAATTTGGTTTCTTAAATCCTGGATCTACAATGTATGAAGAAGTACAAGATTTAGTAGGAAAAAGACAAGGTATAAGTGATAAGGAAATTCTAGATAGACTTGGTCTAGAGGAAGATCCATTTACATGTAAAATATAATAAAATGATCTGTAGTTCAAAAGATAACTCAATTAAATTCCTATTAGAAAACGGGGCAACTGATGATGTAAGAAAAATCATTGACATTGCTAAGTTTGATGAAGCTAATGAAAAACTCACAAGGCTTGCTCAAACAAAATACGGTTTAGATACAATGGGAGGATATCTCTTTAGTATCGCCTATGAATCTAAAAAGTACATGAATGAACCTAGTTATAGAGAATCTACCTATACTATACCAAGAGCTATCCCAAATGAACCTCTCTTCAATCAATTAGACAATCTCATTGATCAATACGAAAACAGAGAGGCTGTTGAAGAGACTGCTGTAAATACTCCTTTTCAGTTCAAGCTCTTTGATCAGTTTGAAGACTTAACAGTCTTTGAATATGATCTATCAGATCTACAAAATGCACGTACTAGAGAAGTAGCAACAGTCTTAGCAGAAAGACTCTCTATAGGACTCAAAACAAACTACGTAAACATCACTCAACAAGAAGCGAGAAACCTTCTTAAAAACAGCCCTATCCCATACCAAGGGGAACCAGCCTTTTACTTTGCAGGCTCTGTCTATACGGTAGGGGGAAATGTCTCAGTGGACACTGTACTACATGAGTTCTCACACCCTTTACTTCAAGGTATCAGACAAACCAATCCCAGACTTTTTGAACAACTATACTTCCAACTAGCTGGTACAACAGAAGGTCAAGAGATTATCAGAAGAATCCAGAAAGCTTATCCTGAACTAGAGTTTGAATCTCCAAGGTTTATGGAGGAAGCACTGGCATATGGCTTACAAAGAAGAGCCTCTGACAGAGTTACAAAACAACTTGAGTCAGATGGATTTGATAGTTTTATTAAGAACTTGCTTAATCAGATTAAGCAGCTTTTAAAGAATATATTTGGAAACAAGGTTAAAGTCGCCAAACTCAATGAGAGTACAACACTTGACCAACTGGCAGACATGCTATTGGAAAAGGACTTTGAGTTTGAGACTGATAAGATAACACCAGAAGATGCAGCTGCATTTGTCAGATTTGAAATTGACAGAGCAAAGGTGCTTACAGATAATGCATCATCTAAAGCTGTGACAGATGCAATCAACGCAATGTTTGTTTCTAATAATACTATTCTTGAAAGGGCTAAGAACTTTAAGGCCGACAAGAAGACTGCAGAAGCAGTTAAGAAAAGTTTATTAAGAGAGGGAACATCTGAACTTACACCGGGAATTAAAAAATCATTACAGGGATATCAGACTGTAGTAAAGTCTAATAGACAATCAGTAGATGATGTTATAGACAATGCATTAAATGCTGAGCAAAAAAGACTAAGAGACTTAAATAACAGAGCTGTATCATTAGTGAGTTCATTGGATGTGACTCTGAACATTACACAGTTAATCCAGAAAGAGCTTGAAAGACTTCAGAAGAAATCAAACTTTGGGAGCAGATCTGATATTGCATTACTTGGATTATATAAAGGTTCATTGACTAGATGGTATCAATCTATCTCTGACATTGACCAGATTCTTAAGGCTGACTTTAACTTAACTACAGACAATCCATTCTCTAATCTACTTAATGAGATTACTAGAAATATTATCCGTGGGCAAGAGATTATCACAGGACTCTACAAAGATCATTCAGTACAGTTCTTTGTTGAGATTACTGGATACATGAGTGACTTTGTTAAGGAACAACTTAGAACAGATTTAGGCAATGCTCTAAAAGGAGTGCTTACTGAAAATGAGTTTGAGGATCTCTATAATAAAATTGTTCAGCAAAAAATTGAAGACAGTGATCTAGAGGCTCTAGCTAAAAAAGGTGTAGAAGTAAAGTATATCAACAACTTTATTGAAAGATATAATTACTTTGTAATCAATGAGAATAAAATCCAGGATATCCTTGAGGGTAAATTTAAAGATGTAAGTATCATCAATAGATTCATGGAGAGTTATTCTTCAAGTACTAGTCCTATAGTAGGTTCATTATCTATTTATATTGAGAATCAAAAGCGCCAGGCTGAGCAACAAATGTGGACTAAGTCAATGAAGTTCAGAAAGAAGCTTGAGACTTTACTCCCTAAAGTTGCAGAGTTCAGTAAATGGAATACAAGACAGATGCTTGATCTTGTTGCTGAAAAAGATTCTGTTGCTTTCTTTAATAGAAAGACCGGCCAGATGGAAAAGAGAGAAGTATATACTTTCTTAAATGAGTTTGGTAATGGTTGGAGATATGATCTAGATGTACTTGAACATGCTGTAGATGAAGCAAGAAATTCAGGAGATGTAGAAAAGCTTAGACAAGCTATGAAAGATCTCAGAAGATTCAAGGCTGATTACATGCATGATGAATATGTACCAGAGTACTATGAGAAAGATGCAATCTTTGATTCATCACCAATTGCACAGGATGCATGGCTAGATAGAAAGCTTGCCCTTGATGAGTTTAGTGCAGAAGCAAATAAACTTAACAATGAGTTAGAACGCTTTGAACAGTATGCTACAACAGAGGCTGCATGGAGAAAATACCAACAGCTTTATTCTTTATACTATGAGGATGGTTCACCAAAAGTAGATGATCCTGAGAATGGTGTATTTGATTTGTCTAAAGCAAAAATCTTAAGAGAGCATAGAGAACAGACCAGAGACTTTAATGAGTTTGTTCCTATTCCTGGATCACTTCAAACTGCATACAATGAGTTTGCAAATCTATTAGAGTCACAAGGAATCAAAAGAGGAGATGAACTGTTTGCTGAAAAAGTAAAAGAGTGGACTAAGCAGAACACTAGACTAGTATATGATGAGAGTTATTATACAAGAGTTAAAGAACTGCGCACTAGACTATCTGAGTTACAAGAAAAAGCAAATGCAGCTGTAGAATCTGATTTTGATATCAGTGGTGCATTCAAACAAATCTCAGACTTAATCTTTGGCTTTAAAGATGAACAGGGACAACCTGATCCAACAGCACTGGGGGAAGATAGGCTTTTGACCATTAAGGAATTGCAACAGCAAATTAATGATTATAAATTCAACTTTGACAACTCTAGTGGATTAAGTAGAGATGAGTTAGATGAACTTAGAGGATATGCTCAAGCATTAAAAACACGTAAGCTTACCAAAGATGAAGAGACTAGATATGTCTTTTTAGTTGGTAAACAATCCGGTAAGGGTCTTACAATTGAAGAGATAGCTGAACTAGAAGGAATCTTCTCAGAATTAGGAGATCTATCTATGAGAGTTCCAACTGAATATTACTTGGATGAACTTAACTATAACTTATCCAAGTATAATGTAGGCGCTATTGCTGAAGACAAAGTGAATGACTATATCAACTCAGATGAGTTCTTTGATATTCTAGAGCAAGACAAAAACTTCTATGACTGGTTCTTATTGAACCACGTAACTAGAAAGGTTTGGAGTACAAAAGATAAAAGATATGTAGACAGGTTTGAAAGAACTATGGCTAACTCTGTTACTATTCCAAAAGATCCTTCTATGATTAAAAGTACAGACATCATAGATGAATCTACAGGAGAGACAATATCTATCCTTGGTGTTCCTAACTCTAGACACTCAATCTATACAGTAAAAGATAAATATAGAACTATTCCTTTTGGATTAACAGCTGAAGAGAAAAAGAAATACATTGGTAAAGTAATTGACAATAAAGGAAACTTCTTACCAAAACAGTATGATGGTACCAAGAATGGTGCTAAAACTGATAAGTATATCAATAAGAGATATGATGCTTTAAAGAAATCCAAAAGCTCAGCTTTTGAACTAATTGAGCTTATTAAAGAGTATCACTTAGCTAACCAAGAAGGTAAGTCTAGTATGGCTAAGCTATACTTAGATATGCCAAGATATGCCATTGATAATGTAGTAGATGCATTCCAAGCAGGACAGTATGGTGAAAGATATAGCCAGATCAAATCCAATGTTAGTGAGATGTGGGATCAAATGTGGGGCAAGTCAAAAGTAGATTTTGAAAATGGCTTTAACTACAACCCTGAGAACAACTTAGTAAATACTGATTTGAATGGAGAGCAAATAAGTTATATACCGGTTACAGGGATATATAACCTTGATTCAGATAAAGTTTCTCCAGATGTATTCAGAGGTTTAATGCGCTATGCTTTATCCTTAGAAACACATGATGTTTTACTTCAGAACTTACCATTAGTTGAATCACTAATTGATTCACTCTCTAGCCCGGAGGCACAACCAAAAGAAATGAATAAGTACCGTAAGGACTTATATAATGCTTATGGTGTGTTAAAGAATGTAACTAAAAAAGATTCAGCCAATCAAATGCTTGGTCAGGTTAAGTCTTTATTTGAAAGAGAGTTCTACGGTATACACAATTCTGACACCTCAGAAAAATATCCTAGAATTACTAAGCTACTAAATGGTATGCAGAGATTATCAGCTGTATCATCATTAGCAGTTAACATTCCAGCAGATTTAAAGAACAAGTATGGTGCAATGGTACAGTTAATTATTGAAGGTGCCGGAGCTGAATTTGTAAATTTAAAAGATATTGCAAATGGACGCGCCTGGTCATTTAAAACTATGACAAGCTGGTCTTCAAGAAAAGGAATCTATGCTATTGGCCCACCTGATTTAACAGTACAGATGGTAGAAATTTTTGACCCTGTGTTCAGAAGTACTGATAATACTGGTAGATCAATTAGTAGAAGTCTTTATAAAGATCTTATTGACGGTGAGTGGATGTACATGCACAGGAAGTTTGGTGAGATGGAAGTAGGTCTTTCATTATTTGGTTCATTCCTACATGCACAAAAGCTTGAAAGAACAATGCCAGATGGAAGTACTCAGACTATCAGATACAAAGATGCTTGGGAACAAGATGAAGATGGTATTATTAAACTTAAGAGTGGTATCCACCCAAAATGGAATAATACACATGTCTATCACAAGTATGCTAAAGGAGAATCTTTAGAGGATATTGCTAAACAATACGGTATCACAGTAGAAGAACTTAAAGCTAAGAATAAAATCAACAGTGCATTAGAGTTAGCTGACGGTGATGAAGTAGTTATTGCTAAGTCAGAAGCATTTGATTTATTTAGAAATCAAGTGCAAGGCACCTCAAGACTACTCTTTGGTACATATGATAAGTTTGGTCAACCAGAAGGAAATAAGTTTGCTCTCTATAGACTCTACATGTTTATGAGAAAATGGTTTACACCAATGTTTACTAATAGATTTGGTGCTGAGCTTGTATGGACTGAAGGTAAAATGCTTCCTAAGTTTAATGCCAGATATGACTGGGCTCTTGGTAAAACTAGAAAAGGTTTTTACTTAACTGGATTTAGTGCAATGGTAGAAATGCTTAAAAGCCGGGGTAAAAGTTACAAGTATCTAACAGAAGAAGAAAAAATTGCTTTTAGAAAACTTGCAGCCGATGGCTTATTTATTACAGCATTTGCTCTTATGGCATCACTATTATTTGGTTATGATGATGATGATGAAGAAAAATGGGAAAAGATTGCCGGACGTTCTGAAGCATTTGGAACAGATGGATATCAAACATATGGCTTCCTTCAAAATCATATGCTAAACTTACTAATGGGTGTACAAGGAGAGACTACCGCATTTGTTCCTCTTCCTAAAGTAGGTGGTATTAACTTTGGTATGGATGATTATGGTAAAATGTTAACCTCTACTAGTACAGCATTTGGTAATACATTTTTACTATACATGCAGTTATTTGGTGATTTACTTAACATGGCTACATTTAATGAGGCTGCTAAGTTCCAAAGAGATGCGGGTCCATATTCATGGGAAGAAAAAGGAGATTATAAATTCTGGGATCACTTAATGAAAGCATTTGGATTTACTGGTTCAACAGGAGATCCAGAAACTGCAATTAAGAATTTAAGAAACAGTGCAAGCAGAATTGGAGTATAAAAAAAGGGGAGTTAATACTCCCCTTCTTCTTTATTTACAAATTCAACTGCCTCATTTGCATCTTTGAACTTAATTATTTCAAATTTATTTTCATCAAAATTATATCTAACTACATATAATTTAGTGATTGCATTGTGTAATACACACTTTTTGCATATAATACATCTGCCTTTACTTGATTTAATCTGATACTTTCTCTTATTTGGTTTGTACTTAGATAAAGGCTTTTCTATTTTACATTCAAAGCACTTCAGTGTCTCTTCCATCATCTTCATCAGATTCATCAAACAACTGGTGGTTTTCTTCAAACCATTCTCTGGCTTCTTTCTTTGTCTGCATAGGCAGACACCCACATATCATACTTTCTGCACCAGAAAGATAAGCCTCTATCATTAATTTCTTAAATAGCTGTGGACTCATTTTACTTCAATAAATTTAGATAGGTCAGGTCTAAAGTATCCAGGTCCTTTTAAGATTTTACCATCTTCACGGAGAACAGGCTTACCATCATCTCCTAACTTACTCATATTACTTGCTTGTATTTCATTGAATACATCTTCTATAACATGTTGCATGCCATGTTTAAGAATAGTTCCGCATAAAATATATAACTGATCACCTAGTGCATCAGCAATTTCTACTAATGAATTCTTAAAGCATGCCTCTAAGTATTCATCATTCTCTTCTTGCATAAGAGAGTGTCTGAGATTAAACTCATGTTCATCCAACGGTCTTGGATATTTGCCATTTTCTTGCCCAAAGGCATTATGAAATTGTTCTACTGCTTTTAATTGTTCTTTCATAACTCAAAGTTAAAAAAAAAGGGGATAGCCTTAGCTACCCCCCTTTCTTTTGTGATAATTAATTAACCTTGCTTACAAGGATCTTTAGAAGAATGCTTCACCATCATCATCCTCATCATCTGAGAAGTCAAATGCAAAGTCATCTTCAGTATCTTCTGATTCAACTACAATAACTGACATCTGTGTTTCTCTATTAAGCTCAACAACATCAATTACTGGTGCTTCAAATGTGTTACCTACAGGATCAGTGTAGATTAATGTTTCTTCTATAACTTCATTAGGTACTTCCTCAACATCAGAATCATTTAAGTTATTCTCTAAATTAAATGTACTTAAATCTAAATTAGACATTGTTGGTTCTAATTCTAATGAAGCTTCCTCAGCTTCTGCAATCTGAACTAAAATATTAGTCTGATTCTCAGGCTCTCCATAGTTATTCAACAGTGGATCTACAACTTTTTCTTCTTCATCATTAACCGGTTCTGGTTGAATAGGTAATGGTTTAGAAAAGTTATTTATACTAGAGATAAAATAGTGAAGCACTCTCTGATCCTCCATCCATGTTTTTGGATGAGAAGACTGTAGAGCAGTAGTCACATAGTTATAGAAAGCCCATAGACTACTAGTATCTTCAAATACATGTGAAGGTTTATCCATTTGTGCTCTTACCATACTAGCTTGCTCAGTAGTAAGTATCTGATATTCAGCAAACAAGATACCAAGAAGTTGAGCTTGTTTTCTCTTATTCATTGGTATATCTTTCATTGCATTTTTATCAGCTACTAA
>JACCDW010793036.1_pt1 | contig 57742 bp, 45 predicted proteins | sample 7449781 | NCBI WGS metagenome assembly JACCDW01 (sample SAMN15323449, study PRJNA562643) | freshwater metagenome | isolation source: river surface water | place: USA:Blue River Watershed | collected 2017-08-18
GAGTGGGAATGATGGTCGGGTGATGTCCGTAAAAAATGGCGCCTGCGGGCGCCATTTTTGTTGGTGGTCACGATCCGGACATGCTTTCAGAGCGCGCCAAGGCCGAGGGAGTCAGCCTGAATACCCTGGCGCTCGCCGTGCTGGCCGAAGGACTCGGTCGCCGCGCGTGTCACGCCTGACGGCGGCGCGGGCGATTACGCTGCACCTTACCGTGACTATGCGGCTATGCCGGATGTCGACGCCGCTTCAAACACTTCCACGCGATTGCGGCCGCCTTCCTTGGCGGCATACAGGGCTTTGTCTGCAGATGCCAGCAAGGCTTCCGGCGTGCTCTCATTGGTCGTGCCACCCGAGCTGACGCCAATCGAGATCGTAAAGCTCAGCACATCACTGTCGTGCCTGACCCGCAGCCTTTCAGTTGCTGCGCGCAGCCGTTCGGCCATGGCGCTTGCGCTGGCCTGCGAAGTATTCGGCATCAGCAGTACGAATTCCTCGCCGCCGAAACGCGACACGACATCGCCTGCCCGCGCCTGGTGCCGAAGTTCCGCTGCAAGCGCTTCGAGTGCGCGATCGCCGATCATGTGACCATGGTCATCGTTGATCCGCTTGAAGCGATCGATGTCCAGCAGCAGCAATGACAAGGGCTGGCCGGAGCGGCGGCTGCGCTCGATTTCCATGTTCAGCTGGTCGTCGAAGTAGCGCCGATTGTTCAGTCCGGTCAGGAAGTCATGCGTGGCATCGTGTTGCAGTTTGTCTTGTACCCGCTTTACGTCGGACAGGTCGGTGATGAAGCCGACATACACCGTGAGACCATCGATCACCAGGCGCGTGTAAGCGACGTTGACCGGAAAAGCTTCTTTGGCCTGCCGTTTTCCATTCGATTCATGTGCGGTGTGCGGCTGGTCCTTCTGCAACAGCAACGGCCATTGCGGCAGGAAGCTCGACAGGAATTCGCCCGTGGCCTGCGAGGCTTCGCAACCAAAGATCCGCTGGAAAGCCTTGTTGGTTTCCTTGATCACACCGAGGGCATCGGCGATGACGATGGCTTCGGTCGAGCTCTGGATGATGGCTTCCAGCTCCTGCCGCTGTACCTTGATTTCCGCGAGGCTGTCATGCAAGCGGGTGAGCAGCACGCCCGCACCTGCGAAGCCGAGCATGGATGCAATCCCCATGCAGATGAAGGCCGCCAGAGCGAGCCAGTCGGACGGCGGGATGGGGAGCGCAGTTTCGGGCTGTCCGATGAAACGCGCGGCGCGCATGCCCAGGTAGTGCATGGTCGTGACCGCCAGGCCCATGATCAGTACGGACAGCAGGTTCACGTGGAAAGGACGAAGCCGGGTCCTGGCCAGTAATCCATTGCGTGCCCCGAGCGCGATACTCGCAAGAGCCACCGCTGCAATGATCGAGATCGCGAAATCCGCCACGTCGAAACGCAGCAGCGCCGTCATGCGCATCGCCATCATCCCCGAGTAATGCATGACGCCGATGCCCGCTCCAGTGACGGCACCGCCCAGCAAGACCTGCCACGGACCCAGATCCTTGCGGATCATCCAGTGCAGCATCACCCACGCCGCAGCGATCGCCGGCAACGCGGAGAGGAAGGTCAGGACCAGGTCGTAGCTGACCGACGTACACAATGCCAGTGCCAGCATGCCGATGAAGTGCATGCTCCAGACGGCCAGGCCAAATGCGATCGCGCCGGTGGCTGTCAGGATTTCGCGAGAACGGCGATTCGTGGTTGCAGCAGCGCTGCTGGCCGCATAGAAGGCGAGCGCTGCACCGCCGGTGGCTACCAGGAAGGAAAGGGCGACCAGCCATTCGCTATAGGCGCGGCTGAGCAAGCTGGCGTTGGGAAAGCCGGCGATGAATAAATCCAATCTTTACCCCTTGTTCGGGTGGTGGTCACGTGTGCGTGTGACCCCCTGGCACGAAGCAGCACCGATCTGACACCGTGATTATTAATAGAATGGATGTTATACAAAGTTTCCTTGAAGCACTATTTTATTTTTGCACTAACTGGCTGACCATTCTGGTGCAATGCGCGTGGTCCGGCTGCGGCGCTGCAACGATCAGGGCCAATCAACACGGGCGGCCAGATGCGCATGCGGGGCGCCATTGCGGTCGCCCCGTCACCTGCTGAAATCGAGACAAAAGCGCGGCAGTCAGAGTTTGTAGCTCTTGGTCGACGGCGTGCCCCCACCGCCGCCTTTCTTGCGTGATCCGCCTTTGGCCACGGCACGCATCCTGACCAGTGACTCGACCGCCCCGTCGAGCAGGAAGCGATCGACCTGGAACAGGCCGCTCTGCAGCGGGAAAGCGAAGCCGATGTACTTGCCCGAGTTGCGAACGGATTTGTCGATCGATTCGAAATTGGTGAAGATGTAGCGTGGCTTCTTGCCCAGCTTGCGGCAAACCAGTTCGAGTTGTGCCGAGCCGGCATCGGCGTTCACCAGCACCGGGTAGCGTTCGCCTTCCTCGCAGTTGGTGCTGGTGGCAAGCAGCCACAGGCAATCGCCGGATTCGAGATAGCAGTACTGGCCCAGTACCGCGTTGCTGTCATTGACCGTCGCCGCGAAATAGCCTTCGCCGCCTTCAATGGTGCCGACCATCCAGTTGCCGAAGGATTCCGTCTCTGCCGCCGCAGCCGTTCGCGGGATACCGAGTGCCAGGGACAGCAGCACGGACAGGGTGACGGCAGCGAAACGAAGGAAGTGATCGCGGTACATGGCAGCAGTAGGGAGATGGACCAGGCAAGAAAACTATACCATTGCACGTAAGCAATTATTAGAATCTTGAGTCAAGTACATTGGAATAAAATCCAGAAGTTATTTCTTTTGTGAAATAGTTGCCATGACCTTCCTGTCCCGGTTGTTCTTCGGCCGCGTCGAATTCCCCGAAGGCGAGGAATTCCGCGAATTCCAGTACAAGTTCCTGCTGGTGTTGATGCTGTTTGCCGGTGTCACCACCGGGCTGTTCCTTTGGCTGATCGAGGCGGGGCTGTCGCCGTCGCTGCCCGAGACGCACATGCGCTCGATGCGCTTTTACACAGCCGCAAGCTTCATCCTCTGGTGGGCACTGCGAGGTCGCAAGCAGTGGTTCCTGCCGCTGGCCTGGATCTTCGAGGTCGCCAGCCTGCTCGAGTTGTTTTCGTCGGCATTCTTCGTGCCGAACGATGAACTGCGCATCATCTGGCTGTTCACCAATATCCCCGGCATGTACCTGTTGCTGGGTCGGGTTGCCGGCGGCCTGATCACGGCGCTCATCATCGTGGCTTTCGTGGCGATCAACCCCTATGTCGCGCAACCGTATTCGCCGAATGCAATCGCGACCGGCGTGATCGCGATGCTGTACTTCGCTGCGTTTTTCCATGCGTACGCGCGGCAGTCGATCTGGTTCTTCATGCGCATGCGGGAATCCAATCACCAGTTGCGCGAACTGGCCATGCGCGACATGCTGACCGGCGTATTGAATGCTCGCGCCTACTATGAAATTTGCGACAGCATGATCCGCGTCGCGCAACGCAACCGCGCGCCCTATGCGGTGCTGTTCGTCGACCTCGACCATTTCAAGTCGATCAATGACACCCAAGGCCATGCGGCTGGCGACATCGTGCTGAAATCCGTGGCCGATTGCCTCACGCGCAGCCTGCGGGCCAGCGATGCGCTGGGCCGCATTGGCGGTGAAGAGTTTTCCATCTTCCTGCCCAATACCGACATGGACGGCGCCGTGCACCTCGCCGAAGGCATGCGCCACGCGATCGAATCGCTGATGCCGTCCATCGGCGAGCGCCGGCTGAAGGTCACGGCCAGCATAGGCGTGGCGCGCAACCAGCACAGCGACCAGACCATGAAGGACATACAGCAGCAAGCGGACCAGGCGATGTATCGCGCGAAGGCGGGCGGCCGCAATCGTGTATCGGCCTTCGACCAGCTGGATGCGGCAACGCCCTAAAAGGCGGGCTTTGTCTTTGAGGTCAGGCCAGCAGCTTGAGCCACAGCAGATAGCCACCGACGGCCAGCGCCGCCAGCACCATCAGCCCGACAATGGCATGGGCCCAGTCCCTGGGGCTGGGCCAGCCGGCCACCAGGCATTGCACCGCCAACAGCTTCCAGCCTGCGCTCTCGACCGACAGCAACGGCCACGCAGTCGATTGCATGAAGACCCAGCCGCCCGCCGGCATCAAGGCCAATGGCGCCAGTCCGACCGGTACCGCGTTCCACCAGCGCAGGCGTGCGAACGCGACCGACCCCAGGACCCATCCGCCTTCCAGCTTGCGGCGCGGCAGCAGGTTCAGCGCCACCGGCCGCGCGCCGGCCAGCAAGCCGGCGACATAGTGCAGCAACTCGTGCGCGACTGTGCCCGGCCAGATCGACAGCATGAAAGCCCAGGGCCAGCGACGCAGTGCGAGCAAGGCGGCGATGGCCAGCAACAGCAGCAGTGCATGCGTGGCGAGGGTGAGGTGATCGGTGTGCGCAAACATCGTGAGCATCAGGGGAGAGGCTTCCTGCACTCTCGCAGGCCGGTCGTGATTGTAAGCGCAGCCGACGTGATCTTGCGCTGCGCGACGGATCGATGGAGATTCGATGACGGCGTCGAGCACCGCATCATCGTCCGTTCTCATTCCGGCAAGTGTTCCCCATATGCGTCGCTGCAGCCTATACTCGCCGTCATCCATTGAATAACAATAATCAGGAGACCAGCCATGACGGGCGCCACGCTCAGTACACGGCATCTCGGCGGCGACCTGTGGGGCGGCCTGGCGGCGATGATGGTGGCGCTGCCTTCGGCGATTGCATTCGGCGTCACCATCCTCGCGCCGCTCGGCCCGCAGTTCGGTGCGCAAGGCGCGCTGGCCGGCATCCTCGGCGTCACCCTGCTGGGCTTGATCGCCGCACTCTTTGGCGGCACGCAGCGACTCATCTCCGCACCGTGCGCGCCAGCCGCCGCGGTGTTGTCCGCATTGACCATCCAAATGAGCGCGCAGGGCACCGAGCCGGCGCTGGTGCTGCTGACGCTATTCCTGGTCGCCGCCTGCAGCAGCCTGGTGCAGATCCTGTTCGGCGTGCTGCGCCTCGGCCAGCTGATTCGTTATATGCCTTTCCCGGTCGTCAGCGGCTACCTGTCGGGCGTCGGCCTGATCATCGTCAGCAGTCAGCTGCCCAAACTGCTCGGCGCACCGAGCGAGATGAACTGGCTGCAGGCCCTGTCCGCGCCCGCCACCTGGCAGCCGGCCAGCCTGCTGGTCGGTATCGCCACCGCGCTGACGATGGTCATCGCCAATCGCCGTCCGGGCAGAGTGCCCGCCGTGATCCAGGGACTGGCCGCCGGCATCGTCGTGTACTGGCTGCTCGCCTTCTCGTCGCAACCGTCGCTGGCGCAACTCGACAACAACCCCTTCGTGATCGGCCGCTTTGCATCCGGCCCCGAGGGCTTGCTCGATGGCGTGGCGTCGACCTGGAACGGCCTCATGCATGTGCGCCTGCCGCGCTGGGAACAGGTCATCGTGCCGGCGGCCACACTGGCGGTGCTGCTGTCGATCGACACCCTGAAGACCTGTCTCGTGCTGGATGCGATGTCCGGCTCGCGGCATGACTCGAATCGCGAACTGATCGGGCAGGGGCTGGGCAACCTGACGGCGTCCTTCTTCGGCGGTACGCCCGGCGCCGGCACCATGGGGCCTTCGCTGGTCAACAAAGCCAGCGGCGGCATGACCCGCCTGTCCGGCGTCTTCCAGGGCGGGTGGGCGCTGCTGGCCTTCCTGCTGCTCACGCCACTGATCAGCTGGATACCGATCGCTGCACTGGCCGGCCTGCTGCTGGTGATCGGCGTACGCATGATCGACTGGCACCTGGTCGAGCTGGCGCGCTCGAAGACCACGGTGCTGGATTTCATCGTCATCGTCGCCGTAATCGTCGTCGCCAAGACCATCAGCCTGATCGCTGCCTCCGGGCTTGGCATTGCGCTGGCGATCCTGATGTTCATTCGCGAGCAAAGCCACAGCTCCACGCTGCGGCACAAGACGCGCGGCGACGTCACCTTCTCCAAGCGCGTGCGCATGGCCGAGGAGCGCGAGGCCCTGAAGAAGCTGGGCGGCGCGAATGCGATCTATGAATTGCAGGGCAGCCTGTTCTTCGGCAACACCGATGCACTGTACTCGGCGCTCGAGCCCGACCTCGAAAGCGCGCGCCACCTCGTGCTGGACCTGCAGCGTGTGCAGTCGCTCGACATGACCGCTGCGCACATGCTGGAGCGTGTACGCAACCAGCTGGCCGAGCGCGGCGCAACGCTGGTGCTGTCGCGCGTACCCGAAACCCTGCCCAGCGGCCGCGACCTGCGCGGCTATCTCGACGAACTGCGCGTCACGCGCGGCTCGGCGGCGATCCGGCTGTTCGACGACTTCAGCGATGCGCTGGAGTGGGTCGAGGATGACACCCTGCGCGAAGCCGGCATCCACGGCGATGACACCCACCCGCTGGCGCTGGCCGACTTCGAACTGTTTGCCGGCCTGCAGCCGCCCACGCTGGCGGCCCTGCAGAGCTGCGTGCAGCGACGCTTCTATGCCGCCGGCGAGACCATCTTCATCGCCGGCACGCCCGGCGATTCGCTGATGCTGATCGCGCGCGGCGTGGTGCGCATCGACCTCGCGCTCGAACACGGGCGCCGCATCCACATGGCGACCTTCGCGCGCGGACAATTCTTTGGCGAGATGTCTTTCCTCGACCATCATGCACACTCGGCTGAAGTGGTGGCGGCTGCCGATTGCGAGCTGCTGATCCTGCCGCGGCCGGATTTTGATGCGCTGGCCGTGCGCGACCCGGCGATGGCTTCGCATGTGTTTGCATCGCTGTCGATCGCCCTGGCCGACAGGCTGCGCCATACCAACGACGAGCTGCGCGCAATGCAGGCAGGATAAGCAACAGGATGGGCAACGAGAATTTCTATGCGCAGCTGCCGGCCTTCAGCGCGCTGGAGGGATTGACGGACGAGCGCCATTACCGGGATGCGCCGGCCGATTGGCTGATCTTTGTCACCGACGTGCGCGGATCCACGGCCGCCGTGGCCGCCGGTCGCTACAAGGAAGTCAATACCATCGGGGCCGCGACCATTGTCGCGGCCGCCAATGCCTGTGACGGCATCGAGTTTCCGTTCGTGTTCGGCGGCGATGGCGCGACGCTGCTGGTGCCACCGGCAGCACGCGAGCAGGTCGGCAATGCCTTGCTGTATCTGGCGCAGAAATCCGCGCGCGACTTCGACCTCACGCTGCGGGTCGGCTGCGTGCCGGTGGCCGAGGTCCTCGCGCGTGGCAAGCCGGTGCGCGTGTCCAAGCGCGAGCTCAGTCCGGGCAATTGCATTGCGATGTTCGCGGGCGGTGGCCTGAACGAGGCGACGGCGATGATCAAGTCTGCGGATGGACGCTGGCTGCTCGATGGAAGGGCGCAAGATGAAGGCAGCGTCGAAGGCCTCGAGTGCCGCTGGTGCGCGGTGCCGGCCCGTCATGGCGGCATCCTGAGCCTGATCCTGTGGGCGCCGGGCGACCACCTTCAGCTCTACCGCGAACTGCTGAGTGCCATTCTCGAGATCGCGCCGCAACCGATGCCGATCACGCCGCAGAACCTGCCCACGCGCTGGCCGCCGGAATTTCTGATGCATGAATCGAAGCTGAAGCGTGGCAGCAGGCTCGGGCAATGGCTGCATTACACCGGTGTGCTGTTGCTCACCGGTGTGCTGACATGGATAGTCAGACGCACGCAGCGCGATCCGACCTCGGTCGCCGCGCGCTATATCGCGAGTCTGTGCCGCAACAACGATTACCTGAAGGTCGATGACTACCTGCGCATGGTGATCGATATCAGTGATGCACAACGGGCGCGCATCGAGGCGCTGCTGCAGCGTTACCGCGCCAGCCACGGACTGCAGTGGGGTGCCCATCTGTCGTCATCGTCGCTGTTCACCTGCATGGTCCGCTCGCAGGAGATTCATCTGCATTTTGTCGATGGCAATGACGGTGGCTATACTGCCGCTGCACGCGATATGGCTGCACGCGAAGGAAAAATAAAATGACGGGAGACAAAATGCCTCAATGGCATGAGATGGATGCGGTCACGCTGGCGCGCAAGTTGTCGCAGCGGGAGCTGAGCGCCGAGACCTTGCTGGCTTCCTGCCTCGAGCGCATCGATGAACGCGAGCCGCAGGTGCAGGCCTGGTCCCATATTGCGCGCGATGCGGCGCTGGAACGGGCGCGTGAGCTCGATCGCGGTCCGGTGCGCGGCCTGCTGCACGGCTTGCCGATCGGGGTCAAGGACCTGTTCGACACGGCCGACATGCCGACCACGTATGGCTCGCCAATCTATGCAGGCCATCGTCCGGCGGCCGATGCGGCGCCGGTGGCGCTGTGCCGCGAGCAAGGCGGCGTCCTGGTCGGCAAGACGGTCACGACCGAGTTCGCGACCTTCAATCCCGGCAAGACGCGCAACCCGCACCGGCTCACGCATACGCCGGGCGGCTCGTCGAGCGGCTCCGCTGCCGCAGTGGCGGACTACATGGTGCCGCTGGCCTTTGCATCGCAGACCGCTGCGTCGGTGATCCGGCCGGCGGCATATTGCGGCATCATCGGCTACAAGCCCAGCTACGGGCTGGTCAATCGCTCGGGCGTGAAACCGCTGTCGGACTCGCTCGATACGATCGGCTTCCTCGCGCGCAGCGTCGATGACGTCGCCTTGTTCGCCGCAGCTGCCAGCGGTGACCGTGCGTTGCTGCAAATGGACGTCGGCAGCACGCCGCGCATTGCGATGTGCGCGACCCACGAGTGGCCGCATGCCGATGTCGATACGCGACTGGCGATGCAGCAGGCGGCCAGCCGGCTCGCGCAAGAGGGTGTCGTCGTGCGCGACATACAGACGCCGATGCTGTTCTCGCAGCTGCTGCAGGTGCAGAAGGAGATCATGGGCTATGAGCTGGCGAAATCGCTGTCGCACGAGCGCCTGCGGCACGCGGACCAGCTGAGCCCCAGGCTGCAGGCACTGCTCGACGAAGGTCTCCGCATACCGGCAGAGCGTCACTGGGCCAATATCCAGCTGGCCTATTCGGCGCGCGCGAAGGTGTCGGCAGCGTTCGGCGACAGCGAGGTCTGGCTTGCGCCCAGCGCCACCGGCGAAGCGCCCGCCACGCTCGAGCAAACCGGCGACCCGGTCTTCGGCAGGGTATGGACGCTGCTCGGCCTGCCTTGCGTGCACCTGCCGTTCATGACCGGTCAGACCGGCATGCCGGTCGGCCTGCAGGTGGTCGGCCGCTATGGCGATGACCGCGTGGTGTTGCGCATTGCGCGCTGGCTGATGCAGCGGCTTGTCGTGAAATCATGAATTTGTCATCGCCGCAAGGTATAGCAGGGTATAGTAGTGGCGCCGTCGGCAAGCGCGGGCCTGCGGCACAGAACAACAACATCCGAGACCGCGTACTGCTGATGGAGAAGCCATGAAATCGATGTTCACCGCGTTCGTGCTGCTGGGCGCAATCGTGACCAGCCCCGCCTTTGCTGCCACCGAGCAGCAGAACAAGATGGTCACCTGCAACAAGGATGCGGCCGGCAAGAAAGGGGATGAGCGCAAGGCCTTCATGAAGGAATGCCTGAGCAAGAAGCCCGAAGCCGAAGCGCCGGCGATGAACTCGCAGCAGAGCAAGATGGCGACCTGCAACAAGGACGCAGCCGGCAAGAAGGGCGACGAGCGCAAGAAATTCATGAGCGAGTGCCTGAAGGCGAAGTGATTCGCCAGCCTCTGACGAAGCCCCGGTCATACCGGGGTTTTTTTACGCCGATTTTTTCCATGGATTCGTACGCCGATGGTGGACTACGCGAGTTTCAGGAAGTAAATTAGCGGGTCGGCATCCAGCCGCAGGATTGTCATTACGGCATCCCGCGCGATGCCGCGACCCATGCTTCACCGGCTGCACCCGATAAATCAAAACAAGACGGAGTCACTCGCATGTCGCAACAAGTCAAGTTCCTGCTTCCCGAAGACCGCATCCCCAAGGCCTGGTACAACATCCAGGCCGACCTGCCGAAGGCACTGCCGCCGGTGCTGCACCCGGGCACGCTGCAGCCCATCGGTCCGGATGACCTGGCGCCGCTGTTCCCGATGGAACTGATCCTGCAGGAAGTGTCGACCGAACGCGAGATCGACATCCCCGAACCGGTGCGCGACGTATACAAGCTGTGGCGCCCGGCGCCGCTGTACCGCGCCTATGGCCTCGAGAAAGCGCTGCAGACGCCGGCCAAGATCTACTACAAGTACGAAGGCGTGAGCCCGGCCGGCAGCCACAAGCCCAACACCGCGATCCCGCAGGCCTTCTACAACAAGCAGGCCGGCGTCAAGCGCCTGACCACCGAGACCGGCGCCGGCCAGTGGGGTACGTCGCTGTCGTTCGCAGGCTCCCTGTTCGACCTCGACGTCACCGTGTTCCAGGTGCGCGTGTCCTACGACCAGAAGCCGTACCGCCGCGCCGTGATGGAAACCTATGGCGCGCGCTGCGTCGCCTCGCCGTCGAATGAAACCAACTACGGCCGCTCGGTGCTGGCGAACCGTCCGGATCATCCGGGCAGCCTCGGCATCGCGATCTCCGAAGCCGTCGAGATCGCCGCCACCAATGACGACACCAAGTACGCGCTGGGTTCGGTGCTGAACCATGTGCTGATGCACCAGACCATCATCGGCATCGAGTCGATGGAGCAGATGGCGATGGCCGATGCGTATCCGGACGTGGTCGTCGGCTGCACCGGCGGCGGCTCCAACTTTGCCGGCATCGCCTTCCCGTACATCGGCGCCGGCCTGCGCGGCGGCGCCAAGCCGCGCATCGTTGCCGTCGAACCGGCTGCCTGCCCGTCGCTCACGCGCGGCAAGTATGCGTACGACTTCGGCGACACCGGCCACATGGCACCGCTGACCAAGATGCACACGCTGGGTTCCTCGTTCACGCCGCCGGGCTTCCACGCCGGCGGCTTGCGCTACCACGGCATGGCGCCGCTGGTGTCTCACCTGAAGGAGCTGGGCCTGATCGAGGCGATCGCCTACCACCAGACCGAGTGCTTTGCGGCCGGCGTGCTGTTCGCCCGCCACGAAGGCATCGTGCCGGCACCGGAAGCCAACCATGCGGTCAAGGGCGCGATCGAAGAAGCCCTGCGCTGCAAGCGCGAAGGCAAGAGCGAGACCATCCTCTTCAACCTGTGCGGCCACGGCCACTTCGACATGGTCGCGTACCAGAACTACTTCGCGGGCAACCTGAAGGACGACAGCTACGACGAGAAAGAACTCGCGATGGCACTGGCCGGCCTGCCGAGCGTGCCGGAAGCGGCCTGATCGATCAGCCACGCCAGGCCGGCCTGCCTGCAGGCCGGCCGCAGCACCTGCAGCACCATCAACACCGGGCTTGTGCCCGGTGTTTTGTTTTGAAACATTCGTCAGTGAAATGTCAGTTGCAGCTCAGTGACCCGACAGCTTGGCCCCTTAAGCTGCGGGCATTAGCGTCCGGTGAGTTCCGGTCGGCCAACGATGGCCGGCCGGCGGCACGCACAGAGAGACTGATTGAAGCTGAACCCCCATTTCCTGCTGGTCGTCCTGGCCAGCCTCTCCGCGGCCGGTGCACTGGCCGCGCCGCTCAGCCCGGCCAGTGCGGCCAGCGAATCGCTGGCCCTGTCGCTGGCACAGGCGCAGGCGCTGGCCGTCGAGCGCAACCATGACCTGAAGCTCGCGCGTGCTGTTCTTGCCAGTGCCGAGGCCGGCGTGCAGTCGGCCGGCGCTGCGCCCAATCCCGTGATCGGACTGTCCACCAGCGGCATCGGCGCCGGCGTCGGTGCCGGTTCGCTGTGGCGCAAGCAGATCGACACCGTGCTCAGCGTCAGCCAGATGATCGAACGCGGCAACAAGCGCGAGCTGCGCACCGAGAACGCACGCCACCATGCGCGCGCTGCCGGCGCCGACGTGCAGGACGTGCAGCGCCAGCTGCGCGTGCTGGTCGCGCAAGCCTATGCTGACCTGATGGCGGCACAGGAAAAGCTGGCCGCCAGCCGCGATGCCGCGCAATTGCTGGAGGCGACGCTGTCCGCTGCGCAGACCCGGCGCGCCGCCGGCGACATTGCCGGCGCTGACGTCGAGCGCGTGAAAGTCGATGCACTGCGTGCCCGCAATGATGTGGCCGCCGCGCAGGGCGAGCTGGGCCGCGCACGGCAAGTGCTGGGCGTACTGCTGGGCGATACCGCCCATGCCGATGCGCTGGAAGCGGCCGACAGCTGGCCCGTGCTGGAAGAAGCCACGCCGCCCGATGCGGCGGTGCTGGCCATGATGATCGATGCGCGTGCCGACGTGCGCGCGGCACAAGCCCGGGTCGAAGCGGCGCAGTCCGGCACACGACTGGCCGACGCGCTGCGTACACGTGACGTGACCGTTGGAGCGCAGTACGAACACTTCCCGCAGCCAGCCGATCCGAAAGGCGCCAGCGGCAACAGCGTGGGCGTCAGCATCAGCATGCCGTTGTTCACCCGCTACCACTACCAGGGCGAGATTGCCTCTGCGCAGGCGGCGCTGGAAGGTGCGCAGGTGGCGCTGGAGCGCGCCCGCGAGCGGGCCACGGCCGAAGTCGGCGCCGCGCTGTCGCTGCTCAAAAGTGCCGCCGAGCGCGTGCGCCGCAATCGTGATGAATTACTGGTCGCTGCCGAGAAGGCGGCGCGCGCCGCCGAATATGCGTACCAGAACGGTGCGGTCGGCGTGATGGACGTGCTGGACGCGCGTCGCACGTTGCGCGCGACCCGGCTTGACGCGCTGGCCGCGCAAGCGGACTTCAGCAAGGCGCTCGCCGCCTGGAAGGCCGCGATCGAGACCACTGATGCCGACAGTCGCGGCGCAGGCAAAAACTGAATCTCACCCGACGGGCACTCCGGTCCCGGACAAGAAACTCATGAAGAAGCACACCAAACGCCTGATCTCCGTCGTTTTCCTGCTGATTGCCGTGGTGACGGTGTTCGTCGTCCAGCGCCGTAGCGAGCTGGAAGAAGCCGCCGCCAACAGCAAGCAGAAGGTATCCACGCATGAACCGGGTATCGTTCGCTTTTCCGCGGGCGAGCCGCAGCTGTCGGCGATACGCGCCGAACAGGTCGGCGCCGAACCCATTCCGACCGCCGATCCCGTCAATGGCCGCATAGTCTACGACGAGAATGCGACCTCGCGCATCAGTTCGCCGCTGCTCGGGCGGGTGCTGAAGCTCAACGCCGGCGTCGGCGATACCGTCAAGCGCGGAGCGGCGCTGCTCGAGATCGATGCGCCCGACCTTGCCAATGCCGAGGCCGACCAGCAGAAGGCCATCAGCGAGGAAATGCGCAAGCGCCTCGCCTACGAGCGCGCCAAACGACTGCATGAGAACGAAGTCATTGCGCGCAAGGAATTCGAGGCAGCCGAGGCTGATTATTTTCAGTCGCAGGCCGACACTCGGCGCGCGGCAGCGCGCCTGCGCAACCTGCAGGCCTCCGGCCACGAGAACGGCAGGTTCGTGCTGCGCTCGCCGCTGTCCGGCATCGTCGTCGAGCGCAATGCCAACCCGGGTCAGGAGGTACGGCCCGACCTCGACCATCCGCTATTCCTCCTATCCGACATCAGCCGCCTGTGGGTGCTGGCCGACATTCCGGAAAAGCACCTCGCCAATGTGCACGTGGGCCAGACCGTGGCCGTCGAGTCCGACGCCTATCCGGAGCGGGTGTTCAGCGCTCGCGTCGAGCGCATTGGCGTGGCTGTCGATCCGGTCACGCGCCGTGTGCAGGTGCGCTGCGCGATCGCCAACCCGGACGGCAAGCTCAAGCCAGAGATGTTCGTGCGCGTCGCCTTCCTGGCCGATGGCGAGCGCAAGGGCATCCGTGTGCACAACACCAGCCTCGTGACCGAAGGCATCTACGTGTATGTGTTCGTCGAGAGGGCTGCCGGCACCTTCGAGAAGCGCCGCGTGAAGCTGGCGCTGCGCGGCAATGACCATTCCTTCGTCGAGTCCGGGCTGGAAGAGGGCGAGCACGTAGTGACCGAAGGCGCGCTGCTGTTGAATTCCGAGGCGGCCGCCGATGCTCAGTAAGCTGATTGAATTTGTCCTCAGCCAGCGCGTCTTCGTGCTGGTGATGACGGCGGCGCTGTGCGCCTTCGGCTATCGCGCCGTGACCAACCTGCCGATCGAGGCTTTCCCCGATGTGCAGGACGTGCAGGTGCAGATCGTCACCCAGTACCCGGGTCAGGCGCCGGAAGAGGTCGAGCGCAATGTGACGCTGCCTATCGAGCGCGAGATGTCGGGCGTGCCGAAGCAGACCCAGCTGCGCTCGGTGACGATCTCGGGCCTGTCGGTGGTGACGCTGACCTTCGGCGACGGCACCGATGATTACTTCGCGCGCCAGCAGGTGATCGAGAAGCTGCAGAACGTGAACCTGCCGCAGGGCGTGCAGCCGCAGCTCGCGCCGCTGACCACGGCCGTCGGCGAGGTCTACCGCTATGTGCTGGAAGCGCCGCCGGAGATGTCGATGTCGGAATTGCGCGCGATCCAGGACTGGGTGGTGCGCCCGAACCTGCGCATCGTGCCCAACGTCGCCGACGTAGTGTCCTTCGGTGGCACCATCAAGGAATACCAGGTCAAGGTCGACCCGTACGCGCTCAAGCGCTACGGCCTCGCGATCGATCAGGTGACGCAGGCGCTGGCCAGCAACTCGGCCAACGTCGGCGGCGGTTTCGTGCGCCGCGGCGACGAGGCGCTGGTGATCCGCGGCATGGGCATTTTCTCCAGCCTGACCGACATCGGCCGCGTGGTGGTCAAGGCCAGGGATGGCAAGACCGTGCTGGTGTCCGATATCGGCGAGGTCGTGATCGGCGCGCGCAACCGATCCGGCGTAGTGGCCTACAACGACCGCGACACGGTGGTCGAAGGCATCGTGCAGATGACCAAGGGCGGCAATGCGACCAAGGTCGTCACCGAACTGAAGGACAAGATCGAGCAGGTCAACGCCAAGCTGCCGCCCGGCGTGAAAATCAGCGTCATCTACGACCGTACCGAGCTGATCGGCCATACCGTCAAGACCGTGGCCGAGAACCTGCTGGTGGGCGCGGTGCTGGTGATCGCGATCCTGCTGGTCTTCCTGCGCAACCTGCGTGCGGCACTGATTGTGGCCACGGTGATTCCGCTGTCGCTGTTGTGCGCCTTCATCATGCTGGACTCGCGCAATATCCCGGCCAACCTGATCTCGCTGGGCGCGGTCGACTTCGGCATCATCATCGATGGTGCGGTGGTGCTGGTCGAGGCGCTGATGGTGCGGCTGGCGATGACGACCTTCGATCCCGGCATGACGCCCGAGGCCGCGCATGCATTGCGGCTGTCGCAATTGCGGCGCACCGTGGTCGAGATGGGCCACCCCATCCTGTTCGCGAAGGCCATCATCATCGTGGCCTTCATCCCGATCTTCACGTTCCAGCGCGTCGAGGGCAAGATCTTTGCGCCCGTGGCGTTGACGCTTTCCTTCGCGATGCTGGGTGCGGTGGTGCTGACCATGACGATGGTACCGACCCTGCTGGCGGTAGCGATGAAACACCAGTCGCTGGAAGAAAAGCACATCGCATGGATGGACTGGGTACAGCGCCGCTATCGCGATGCGCTGCGCTGGGCCGCGCAGCACCGGATGCCGGTGGTCGCCGCATCGGCCGGTGTGCTGGTGGTGTCGCTGGCGCTGTCGCCGCTGCTGGGCAGCGAGTTCGTGCCCAAGCTGGATGAGGGCAATATCTGGCTGACGATCAGCCTGCCGCCATCGACTTCGCTGGACGCTTCCAAGCGGGTCGAGCGCGAGGTGCGTTCCATCCTGCGCAGCTATCCCGAGGTCAACAGCGTGATTTCTCAGGTCGGCCGCCCGGACGACGGCACCGACCCCAAGGGGCCGAACAACATCGAAGTGCTGGCCGACCTGAAGCCGGCCGGCAGCTGGCGATTCGACAGCAAGGAAGCGATGGTGGCCGACATGGGCAAGAAGATCCGCCGCATCCCCGGGGTGCCGACCAACTTCTCGCAAGTCATCCAGGACAACGTCGAAGAGGCGCTGTCGGGCGTCAAGGGCGAGATCGCGATCAAGGTCTACGGTCCCGACCTCGAGATCCTGACCGAAAAGAGCGAGCAGATCGCCCACGTCTTGCGCGGCATCCGCGGCGCGTCCGACGTGCAGGCCATACGCATCGGCGGCCAGAGCGAACTCGACATCGCGATCGACCGCGAAAAGATCGCGCGCCTCGGCATCAACGTGGCCGACGCCAACACAGCGATACAGGCGGCGCTGGCCGGCATGTCGGTCAACACCTTTTACGAAGGCGACAAGCGCTTCGATGTGACGGTGCGACTGAAAGAGTCCTTCCGCAATGCGATCGACGACGTCGCGCTGGTGCAGGTGTCGCTGCCGGGCGGGGCCGGTACCGTCGGCCTGGGCGAGATCGCGCGCATCGACGTGCGCCAGGGCGCGGCGCGGATCAGTCGCGAGGCTGGTGGCCGCGTGGCGCTGGTCAAATCCAACCTGCTGGGGCGCGACCAGGGCAGCTTTGTCACCGAGGCTCAGAAGAAGGTCAAGGAAAAGGTCGTGCTGCCGCCGGGCCATTACATCACCTGGGGCGGACAATTCGAGAACCAGCAGCGCGCCGTCAAGCGGCTGCAGGTGATCGTGCCGATCACGATGCTGCTGATCTTCTCGCTGCTGTTCTGGGCCTTCAAGTCGGTGCGCAAGGCCTTGCTGGTGCTGGCCATCGTGCCGTTCGCGATGGTGGGCGGCATTGCGGCGCTGGCGATGGCCGGACTGCATTTCTCGGTGTCGGCCGCAGTGGGCTTTATTGCCGTGGCCGGCATCTCGGTGCAGAACGGCGTGATCATGGTCGAACAGATCGTCGAGCTGCTGCACAAGGAGCGCAGCGTGCTGGCGGCGGCCATCGAAGGAGCGGTATCGCGGCTGCGGCCCATCCTGATGACGGCGCTGATGGCCGGACTCGGCCTGTTGCCCGCGGCGCTGTCCCATGGCATTGGCTCCGAAACGCAGCGACCGTTTGCGGTCGTGATCGTCGGCGGCATCGTGTCGGCGACCTTCTTCACGCTGTTGCTGCTCCCGCTGGCCTATCCGTTCTTCAATGACAAGGAAGCCGACATCATTCCACCGACACAGGCCTGATCCGGCCGCGCGGACAAGTCTGCCAGATATTTGCGCCGGCTCTGGCACAATACAAGAGGTAAACGCTTGAACCCGGACCTGGACATGCATGTATTGCTGGTGGAGGACGACCTGGTGCTGGCCGATGGCATTGCGCGTATCCTGCGCGGGCACGGCATGGTGGTCGATGTAGTCAACAATGGCGATGACGCAGACCGCGCGCTCGCCACGCGCGAGATGTCGGTCGCGGTACTCGACATCGGGCTGCCCGGCATCGACGGCTTCGAAGTCGTGCGCCGCCTGCGCGCGCGCGGCAGCAGCCTGCCGGTGCTGCTCCTGACCGCACGCGACGATGTGCAGGACCGCGTGCGCGGCCTCGAGATCGGCGCTGACGATTACCTGGTCAAGCCCTTCGCGGCCCCGGAACTGGTGGCGCGGCTGAAGGCGCTGGTGAGGCGTGGCAATCCGCGCCCGGTGGACTTGCAGATGGGCGGACTGCAACTCGACCCGTTCGCGCGCCGTGCGACCATCGATGGGCAGGTGATCGAGCTGTCGGCGCGTGAATGGGCCGTGCTGGAATACCTGCTGCAGAACGTATCGCGCGTGGTGTCCAAGCAGCAGATCATCGATGCGATCCTGCCCTGGGGCGAGGAAGTCACGCTCAACGCGGTCGAAGTCTATGTGTCGCGCATACGCTCGAAGATTGCGTCGGCCGGTATTTCCATCAAGACTATCCGCGGTTTCGGCTACATGCTGGAACAGGCGCCGCGCTGACAGCGCATGACGAGGAACACTGTCGATACCGAGGCGGGCAGCGAGGCTGGCGCCGGCACGGCCACTGGCGCAGCCAGTGGTGCAGCCACGTCGGACGGGCCCCGCTCCATGAGCCTGCGCGCGAAACTGCTGCGCTGGCTGGTGATTCCGCTGGTAGCGGTCAACCTCGCCGGGGCGGCGGCGGCCTACTGGCTGGCGTGGATACCGGCACAAACGGCGCTCGACCAGAGCCTGGCCGACGCCGCCTGGGCGCTGGTGCCGCATGTGCAGGACAGCGGCAGTTCCCTCGAGCTCGAACTCTCGCACCAGGCCGAGCAAGTGCTGCGGGTCGACCATTTCGATGAGGTCTATTTTGTGGTGCGCGACGCGAGCGGCAAGACCATTGCCGGCGACCTTGATTTCCCCAAGCTGCAAGTGCCCGAGAAGATCAATGTTTATGTCGCGTATGGCACGCGCATGCGTGGCGAAGCTGTGCGGGCGATCACGCTGCGCACCGTGGTCGCGGGCGAGACCATCCTGATCGGCGTAGCCGAGACCCGCATCAAGCGTCAGCAGATACGCATGCGCATCCTGTGGTCGCTGCTGGCGCTGGAGATGTTGCTGGTGCTGCTGATACCGACCTTGATCTGGTTTGGCCTGAACCAGGGATTCCTGCCGCTGCGGAACATCCGCGACGACCTCGACCGCCGCAAGCCGGATGACTTGTCGCCCTTGCCCATGCACGGCACGCCGCAGGAAATTGCGCCTTTCATCCGCGCCATCAATGAGTTGCTCGACCGTGCGCAGGACAGCGCGCGCGCCAAGCAGGACTTCCTCGCCAACGTCGCTCATCAGTTGCGCACGCCGCTGGCCGGCTTCAAGGCCCAGCTCGAATGGATGCAGCTGCGCCAGCGCAATGATGCGGAAGCTTCGTCGTCGATCGCGCTGATGATGGCGTCCACCGAGCGCATGGTGCGCCAGGCCAATCAGCTGCTGGCGCTGGCGCGTTCGGAGCCCGGCGACTTCGAACGTCGCCGGCTGGAAAAGCTGTCGCTGGACAAGCTGGTGGCCGAGTCGGTGCAGCAGTTCGTCGATGAGGCGACGAAGAAGAACATCGACATCGGTTTCGATCTGCAGGCCACCGACGTGGCGGGTGATGCTTTCCTGCTGCGCGACCTGATCGACAACCTGGTCGACAATGCGATCCGCTATTCGCCGGAGGGCGGCGCGGTGACCGTCAGCTGCTACCAGCATGACACGGGCGGCGTGCTGAAAGTGGAAGACAGCGGTCCCGGCATTCCGCCTTCCGAAAAAGACAAGGTCTTCAGCCGTTTCTACCGGCTCGACAAGAGTCAGCCCGGTAGCGGGCTGGGGCTGGCCATCGTGCGCGACATCGCGATCGACCATGGGGCCGCGATCGACGTGCAGCCGGGGCCCTCGGGCGGCGGCACGGTGTTCCTGGTGCGTTTCCCGTCGGCCGCCGACATGCTGGCACCAGTCTGACGCCCTCGCTGCCGGGCGCCGTTGCCGACCGCCGTTGATGCAGTTTGTACGATAATGCAGGGTTGGGGCCGTTTTCGGCTCCCCTGCATTGAGCGCTGCGCCCCTGACGACCGCAGCGACCGTACCCACAAGGCCCCGAGTGACTTACACCGTCAAGGAAATCTTCTATACATTGCAAGGCGAGGGCGCACAGGCCGGACGCCCGGCGGTGTTTTGCCGTTTTGCCGGCTGCAACCTGTGGAGCGGCCGCGAAGAAGACCGTGCATCGGCCACCTGCCGTTTCTGCGACACCGATTTCATCGGCACCGATGGCGAGAATGGCGGCAAATTTGCCGATGCGGCCGCGCTGGCGGCGCGCATCGATGCGCAATGGCCCGCCGCGCGTCCGACGAACAAGTACGTGGTGTTCACCGGCGGTGAACCCCTGCTGCAGCTGGATGCCGCGCTGATCGATGCCATGCATGCGCTGGGCTTCGAGATCGCCATCGAGACCAATGGCACGCTGCCGGTGCCGGCCGGCGTGGACTGGATCTGCGTGAGCCCGAAGCAGGGTGCGGCGCTGGTCGTTACCCGCGGCAGCGAACTGAAAGTGGTGGTGCCGCAGCAGGGCCAGGACCTCGACAGCCTGGCCGGGCTCGATTTCACGCACCACTTCCTGCAGCCCATGGATGGCATGGACAAGGAAAAAAATACGCAACTGGCGATCGCCACCTGCAAGCGCGACCCGCGCTGGCGGCTGTCGCTGCAGACGCACAAGCTGCTGCAGATACCCTGAACCGGTTCAGCACGGTGATTGCGCCGACTTCACCGAATACGCCGACTGCACTGAATACGCCGCCTGCACTGAATATTCTGAATACCCTGAAAGACTGAAACACCGATGATCACCATTACCCGCAAGCTGGAGTTCGATGCCGGCCATCGCATCCCCGACCACAAGAGCCAGTGCCGGAACTTGCACGGCCATCGCTACACGCTGGAGATCACGCTGGTCGGCAAGGTGATCGAGCAGGAAGGCAGTACCGACAACGGCATGATCATGGACTTTTCGGACGTGAAGGCGCTGGCCAAGGCGCATCTGGTCGACGTCTGGGACCATGCGTTCCTGGTCTATGACAAGGATGGCCCGGTGCGCGACTTTCTGGCCTCGCTGCCGGATCACAAGACCGTTGTCATCGATTGCATTCCGACCGTCGAGAATCTCGCGCGCACGGCCTTCAACATCCTGAAGGCTGCGTACAAGGACCACTACGGCACCGGACTGCACCTGCACAAGCTGGTACTGCACGAGACGCCGAATTGCTGGGCCGAAGTGACCGGGGACGACGATTGAGCGAGCGTCCGGTGGCGGCCGATGAAGGTGCCGGCGCAGCGGATGCTGCCGCCTCGGTGCCGGATGCTGCGCGGATCGCAGCGGACGAAGGATTCATGCGTCTGGCGCTGGATGCAGCGCTGCGAGCGAAGGCCCTCGGCGAGGTACCGGTCGGCGCCGTGATCGTCAAGGAAGGCGAGGTGATCGCCACCGGCTACAACCAGCCCATCGGCCGCCACGACCCGACCGCGCATGCCGAGATCGCGGCGCTGCGTGCCGCCGCCGAGGCGCTCGGCAATTACCGCTTGCCCGGCTGCACGCTGTACGTGACGCTCGAGCCCTGCGTCATGTGCGCCGGCGCGATGATGCATGCGCGACTCGCGCGCATCGTCTTTGGCGCGAGCGACCCGAAGACGGGCGCCTGCGGCTCGGTGGTCAACCTGTTTGCAGAAGAAAAACTCAATCACCATGCCGACGTGGCGGGCGGCGTGCTGGCCGAAGAATGCGGCACAATGCTGTCTGCCTTCTTTGCCGAGCGTCGCAGCCAGGCGCGCGCCGCAAGGCAAGATCTCTGACTATCGTACTTTGACCCTAGCCGTCTGAACCTGTCCCTCTGATCCCGGCCCTCTGATCCGACTTCCCGCATGAGCCAGCTCGCCAAGCCTCGCACCATAGCCATCGTCGCACCGAGCGGTTACGCGGCCGATCCCGCTGCCTTTCAGCGCGGCCTCGAGCGCCTGCGCGCACTCGGGCATACGGTGAAGGATCTGTCGGCGACGGCAAACAAGCATCAGCGTTTCGCTGCCGACGACGCAGCACGTCTCGCGCAATTGCATGCGGCAGCGCGCGATCCCGAGGTCGAGATCGTTATCGCGCTGCGCGGCGGCTATGGTCTGTCGCGGCTGCTGCCGGACATCGATTTCGCCTTGCTGGCCGCGTCCGGCAAGCGCTGGGTCGGCCACAGCGATTTCACCGCCTTGCAAATGGGCTTGCTGGCGCAGGGCGCGGCCAGCTTCGCCGGGCCGATGATCTGCGACGACTTCAGCCGTGATGAGCTGAGCGAATTCACGCATGCGCATTTCTGGTCCTGCCTGAACCAGTCGACGCTCGTGCTGGAGGTGGCGGCAAGTGGCAATCCGACACTGCAGGCCCGCGGCAAGCTGTGGGGCGGCAATCTCGCCATCCTGTCGCATCTGGCCGGCACGCCGTGGATGCCCGCGATCGAAGCCGGCATCCTGTTCATCGAAGACATCAACGAGCACCCGTACCGGGTCGAGCGCATGCTGCTGCAACTGTGGCATGCCGGCGTGCTGAAAAACCAGCGCGCGATCCTGCTCGGCGACTTCTCTGGCTACAAGCTGACCGATTACGACAATGGCTATGATTTCGCCGCGATGGCTGCATGGCTGTCGGAGCGGATCGGCCTGCCCATCCTGCAAGGGCTGCCGTTCGGTCATATCCGCGACAAAGTAACGCTGCCGGTCGGAGCCGATTGCACGCTCAATTCGGACGCCAAAGGCTTCCGGCTCGAACTGTCCGCTTATCCGCATCTGGACTGAATTTCCCCCAAAAGCCCCAAGCGCCGGGCCGCCCGGCCATCTCAAGCCAGCGCGGGTCAAGAGTGATGCCCGTTGGCAGTGGTAAAATCACGGGCTTCCCGTCCCGCCCCCGGCAATGCCGCCGTCTCCGGCCGGACCTTGTTTTTTCATCGCCCGCCCGGGTATCCAGAGGTCTCTTTTGCTGTCCACCGCCAATATCACGATGCAGTTCGGCGCCAAGCCGTTGTTTGAAAACATTTCGGTCAAGTTCGGCGATGGCAATCGCTACGGCCTGATCGGCGCCAACGGCTGCGGCAAGTCGACCTTCATGAAGATTCTTGGTGGCGACCTCGAGCCCTCGTCGGGCAACGTGATGCTGGACGTGAACGAGCGCCTCGGCAAGCTGCGCCAGGACCAGTTCGCGTACGAAGACCACCGCGTGCTGGACGTGGTGATGATGGGCCACACCGAGATGTGGGACGCAATGACCGAGCGTGACGCGATCTACGCGAACCCGGATGCGTCCGAAGAGGATTACATGAAGGCCGCCGACCTCGAAGCGAAGTTCGCCGAGTACGACGGCTATACGGCCGAGTCGCGCGCCGGCGAGCTGCTGCTGGGCGTGGGCATTCCGATCGACCAGCACCAGGGCCTGATGAGCGCGGTTGCGCCGGGCTGGAAGCTGCGCGTGCTGCTGGCGCAGGCGCTGTTCTCGAATCCGGACATCCTGCTGCTCGACGAACCGACCAACAACCTCGACATCAACACGATCCGCTGGCTCGAGGAAGTGCTGAACCAGCGTAACTCGACGATGATCATCATTTCGCACGATCGTCACTTCCTGAACCAGGTCTGCACCCACATGGCGGACATGGACTACGGCACGCTGAAAGTCTATCCGGGCAATTACGACGACTACATGCTGGCCTCGTCGCAGGCGCGCGCGCAGCAGCTGGCCGCGAATGCGAAGGCCAAGGAAAAGATCGCCGAACTGCAGGACTTCGTGCGCCGCTTCTCGGCCAACAAGTCGAAGGCGCGTCAGGCGACCTCGCGCGCCAAGCAGATCGACAAGATCAAGGTGGAAGATTTCAAACCTTCTTCGCGCCAGAACCCGTACATCCGTTTCGAAGGCGAGAAGAAGCTGCACCGCCTCGCGGTCGAGACGCAGGGCATCTCGAAGGCCTATGACCGTCAGCTGTTCAAGAACTTCAGCATCATGGTCGAGGCCGGCGAAAAGATCGCCATCATCGGTGCCAACGGCGCCGGCAAGACCACGCTGCTGCGTTGCATCGGCGGGGAACTGTGCGGGCTGCTGCCGGATGAAGGCACGGTCAAATGGGCCGAGAACGCCAATGTCGGCTACATGCCGCAGGATCCGACCGAAGACTTTGCCGTCGACAAGAACCTGACCGACTGGATGGGCCAGTGGACGCAGGAAGGCGACGACGACCAGGCGGTGCGCTCCATCCTTGGCCGCCTGCTGTTCTCGGGCGATGATGTGAAGAAGTCGGTCAAGGTGCTGTCCGGCGGCGAGAAGGGCCGCATGACCTATGGCAAGCTGATGCTGGGCCGCCACAACGTGCTGCTGATGGATGAACCGACCAACCACATGGACATGGAATCCATCGAGTCGCTCAACATCGCCCTTGAACAATACGCAGGCACCCTGATCTTCGTGTCGCACGACCGCGAATTCGTGTCCTCGCTGGCGACCCGCATCCTCGAGATCCGCGATGGCGAGATCATCGACTTCCGCGGCAACTACGAGGAATACCTGACCAGCCAGGGTCTTGAATAAACAATTAAGCGCAGCAGCGCCGCCGGCAACCGGCATCAGGGACACGCCATGGAAATCAAGACTGTCGAATTCGAACATCCGCAGATGGAGACCGGCGCAAGCTGCGTGCAGCGCGCCTGGGCCCGCGTACCGGATCCGCTCAACCTTGAACAGAAGCGGAAGCTGAAGGACAAGATCAAGCGCCTGCTGAAAGAGAAGGGCGCGGTGCTGGTCGCGCATTACTACGTCGATGCCGACCTGCAGGACCTGGCCGAAGAAACCGGCGGCTGCGTGTCCGACTCGCTGGAGATGGCGCGCTTCGGACGCGACCACGAAGCCAAGACGCTGGTCGTGGCTGGCGTGCGCTTCATGGGCGAGACCGCGAAAATCCTGTCGCCGGACAAGACCGTGCTGATGCCCGACCTGGACGCCACCTGTTCGCTCGACCTCGGCTGCCCGGCCGATGAATTCGCGGCCTTCTGCGATGCGCACCCGGACCGCACTGTGGTCGTGTATGCCAACACCAGCGCTGCGGTGAAAGCGCGTGCCGACTGGATGGTGACCTCCTCGATCGGCCTCGACATCGTCGCGCACCTGCATGCGCAGGGCAAAAAAATCCTGTGGGCGCCGGACAAGCACCTCGGCAGCTACATTCAGAAGAAGACCGGCGCCGACATACTGCTGTGGCAGGGCTCCTGCCTCGTGCATGACGAATTCAAGGGCCTCGAGCTCGACCTGCTGCGCAAGGAGCATCCGAACGCGAAGATCCTCGTGCATCCGGAGTCGCCGGAATCCGTGGTCGAGCAGGCCGATGTGGTCGGTTCGACTTCGCAGCTGATCAATGCGGCAGTGACGATGGATGCGAAGGAATTCATCGTTGCCACCGACAACGGCATCCTGCACAAGATGAAGCTGGCCGCGCCCGGCAAGGTCTTCATCGAAGCGCCGACCGCCGGCAACAGCGCCACCTGCAAGAGCTGCGCACATTGCCCGTGGATGGCGATGAACGGGCTGCAGAACCTGGCCGATGTGCTGGAAAACGGCGGCAATGAAATCCATGTCGATCCCCAGATCGGCAAGCAGGCGGTCACCTGCATCAACCGCATGCTGGACTTTGCAGCCTCGAAGAAGGCCAATGTGCGTCCGTCCGCAGACCTCGCGGCGGAAGAGAAGCTCTTCTCCGGCATCGGCCCGGCCTGATACCCGACAATTTAGGCGCCCGTGCCAGCCGGCCGGGCGTAACGCACAACCCTGATCCGATACGCATGAGCACGCTGAAGAATCCGTTCGCACCTTTCGATCCGGCGCTGGCTGCGGCCTTCGAGGCCAACATCAATGCCGCACTGGCCGAGGACATCGGCAGTGGCGACTGGACCGCGATGCTGCTGCCGGAGGCGACGCAGGTGAGTGCGAAGGTCGTCGTGCGTGAAGAGGCCGTGCTGTGCGGCGCGCCCTGGTTCGAGGGCGCAATGATGCAGGTCGATCCGCGCATTCGCATCGAGTGGCGGTTTGCCGAGGGCGACCTGATGCCGGCCGATGCCGAAGTCTGCCGCATCACCGGTCCGGCGCGTTCGCTGATGACGGCCGAGCGTCCCGCGCTGAACTTCCTGCAACTGCTGTCGGGCGTCGCCAGCGCGACCCGTGATTACGTCAAGATCATCGAAGGCACGAAGGCGGCCATCCTCGATACCCGCAAGACGCTGCCGGGCCTGCGCCTCGCGCAGAAGTATGCGGTGCGCGTCGGTGGCGGCAAGAACCAGCGCCTCGCGCTGTATGACGGCATCCTGATCAAGGAAAACCATATCGCCGCAGCTGGCAGCATACGTGCGGCGCTGGAATCGGCGCGCGCGCTGAATGCGGGCGTGTCGATACAGATCGAGGTCGAGAGCCTCGATGAACTGCAGCAGGCGCTCGATGCCGGCGCCGTGTCCGTCTTGCTGGATAACTTCAGCACGCAGATGATGCGCGATGCCGTCGCGCTGAACGCGGGCCGTGCCGTGCTGGAAGCTTCGGGTGGCGTGAATCGCGACAGTGTTCGTGCGATTGCCGAAACAGGTGTCGACAGAATTTCCATCGGCAGCCTGACCAAGGATGTGAAGGCGACAGACTTTTCTCTTCGCGTGCTGGCGTAAAACTCACCCGTGCAGGGTCGAAATCGACGCTGGCGTGGCGTGCCTTCCCGGGCACGCCGGCTGTTTCAGTCCCGGCCTAGAACGGGTCTCAAGCGCGCTTCCGGCGCTCCGGCGTCAGCACCGTCGGCACCGCCTTCGGCAAGGTGTACGGATAGTCGAGGCTGTGGTGCAGCCCGCGGCTCTCGCGCCGTTGCAGCGCGCTGCTGACGATCAGCGAGGCCACTTCGACGAGGTTGCGCAGTTCCAGCAAGTCGCGGGTGATGCGGAAATGGCTGTAGTACTCGTTGATCTCTTCCTTCAGCAGCGCAATGCGATGCTGCGCGCGCTCCAGCCGCTTAGTGGTACGCACGATGCCAACGAAATTCCACATGAAGCGGCGCAGCTCGTCCCAGTTCTGCGTGATCACCACTTCTTCGTCGGCGTCGGTGACGCGGCTCTCGTCCCATGCGGGCAGCGTCGGCGTCTTCGACTTGCGCTGCCGTTCGATGTCGAGCGCCGCCGCGCGACCCAGCACCACGCATTCGAGCAGCGAATTGCTGGCCAGCCGGTTCGCGCCATGCAGGCCGGTGCAGGCTGTCTCGCCGACCGCATACAGGCCGTCGACATCGGTGCGGCCGCTGAGGTCGGTGACGATGCCGCCGCAGGTGTAGTGGGTCGCCGGCACGATCGGTATCGGCTGCCTGGTGATGTCGATGCCCAGCTCCAGGCAGCGCGCGTAGATGGTCGGGAAGTGCTCTTTCAGGAACTCCGGGCTCTGGTGGCTGATGTCGAGGTCCACGTAGTCGAGGCCGCGCTTCTTCATCTCGAAGTCGATCGCGCGCGCGACGACGTCGCGCGGCGCCAGCTCGGCGCGTTCGTCATGCGCAGGCATGAAGCGCTGGCCGGCTGCGGCGCCGGCGGTGGCCGGCAGCTTCAGCAGGCCGCCTTCGCCGCGCACGGCTTCGGTGATCAGGAACGACTTTGCATACGGGTGATACAGGCAGGTCGGGTGGAACTGGATGAATTCCATGTTCGACACCCGGCAGCCAGCGCGCCAGGCCATCGCGATGCCGTCGCCGGTCGCAGTGTCGGGATTGGTGGTGTACAGGTAGACCTTGCCGGCGCCGCCGGTGGCCAGCACCGTCTGGTCGGCTGCGATCGTGATCACTTCGCCGCTTTCCACATCCTGCACATACAGGCCGTGGCAGTGCGTCGCGCCATTCCTGATGCCCAGCTTGTCGGAGGTGATCAGGTCGATCGCCATGTGCTGCTCGAGCAGCGTGATGTTCGGGTGCTGCCGTACCTTGGCTTCCAGTGTCAGCTGTACCGCATGGCCGGTGGCGTCGGCCGCATGGATGATGCGGCGCTGGCTGTGCCCGCCTTCGCGGGTCAGGTGGAAGCCGAGCTCGGCCTGTTCATCGCGGGTAAAGGGGACGCCCTGCGCGATCAGCCATTCGATCGCGGCCCGCCCCTGGGACACGATCGCGCGCGTTGCGGGTTCGTCACACAGGCCGGCGCCGGCGACCAGCGTGTCGGCCACATGCTGCTCATGGCTGTCATGCGAGTCCAGCACCGCGGCAATGCCGCCCTGGGCCCAGTCACTGGCGCCGTCGCGCAGTGCTCGTTTGGAAATTACGACAACTTTGCGGGAATCCGCGAGGTGGAGCGCAACGGAAAGGCCGGCCAGACCGCTGCCGACAATAGCGACATCAAAGTTCATCATGGTGGGCAGGACTATAGACGATTTGGCCAGAAGCCGTGGCGTAAAGGCATTTTTTTCGGCAAGTCGCGTGGGCAGGAGGCGGTGCTGCGGGCGGCGTTCAATGGGCGATGTCCTGGTGATTCCATGCGGGCTCGGAAGCGATTCGACCCTGCGCTGCCCATGATTCCAGCGTGATGCGGTAGCGATTCGGACGTTTCCGATGCCTGCCTCATTCCTCTGGGTAGCGATTCGATCTAGCTCAAATAGTTGGATAGTTTGACAGTAGGGCTGGAAATCTGCCGTATAATCGGCTCCACGTTGAGATTCAGGTAGCAGTGGTGCAGTATCAGTCTGTCATTCCTCACTTGGTTGAGACGGTCATCCGGCGGTGTTCCCGCCTTAACCAGGATATGCAGGTTTAGCGTATCCAATGAAAGGAATTGTCATGGCATCTGGTACTGTCAAATGGTTTAACGACGCAAAAGGCTTCGGCTTCATCACTCCCGATGGCGGCGGCGCAGACCTGTTCGCTCACTTCTCGGCTATCCAGTCGAACGGCTTCAAGTCGCTGGCTGAAGGCCAGAAGGTTGAGTTCGACGTGGTCAGCGGTCCGAAAGGCCTGCAGGCTTCGAACATCAAGCCCGTCTAAGTCATACCGCTTCCGTGTCGCCGCTGGCGACCGGTTGCCACAAAGATCCCCGGCATGCCGGGGATTTTTTATTCATTTTCTTTTCTTCTTCCAGTAATCCGGCTCAGCAAACGCGCGCCGCAGGAAATCGACGAAGGTGCGTATGCGCAAGGGCAGGTGCTGGCGCTGCGCAAATACCGCATAAATATCGTTGCCCTGCGAAGCGTATTCGTCGAGCACGGTCTCCAGCTGACCCGACTCGAGTTCGCTGCCCACTTCCCACATCGAACGCCAGGCCAGTCCCTTGCCGGCCAGCGACCAGTCATGCAGCACCGCGCCGTCATTGCAGCCCATCGTGCCTGATACTTTCATCGTCACATTGCGGCCATTGAGGCGGAAGGTCCAGCCACGCTGACTGCCGGCGCTGGAGAAGGCCAGGCAGTTGTGCCGTGACAGTTCGTCCGGCGTCTTGGGCCGGCCATGCTTGCGAAAGTACTCGGGCGAGCCGACCACCACGCGGCGGTTGTCTGCCAGCTTCACGCCGACCAGGCTGGAGTCCGACAGGTCGGCAATCCGGATCGCGACGTCGATGCCTTCGCCGATCAGGTCGACCACGCGGTCGTTCAGGTTCAGCGTCAGCGTCACATCGCGATGCTCGGCGAGGAAGGAGGGGATCAGCGGCGCCACATGCTGGCGGCCAAAGCCGGCCGGGGCCGACACGATCAGGTGGCCGCTCGGGCGCGCGCTGCGCTCCGATACCTCCGCTTCGGCATTCTCGAGGTCATGCAGGATGCGCTGGCAGTTTTCGAGGAAGGCCACGCCTTCATTGGTGAGCGCGATCTTGCGCGTGGTCCGCTGCAGCAGCTTCACCCCCAACCGCGCTTCCAGCGCATCGAGACGGCGGCCAATGACGGCCGGCGCTATGCCCTCGGCGCGGGCGGCGGCCGACAGGCTGCCGCGTGCTGCCACGTCGACAAAGGTGGAAATCTGCTTGAACTGATCCATGGACACCGGGCTATTTTTGACCTAAACGCAATAATAACCCGGAAAAGCCCGTCTTTTTGCGCTCTGCGCGGTAAGACAGAATTCGATTAGCTATCAGAGGGGTTAAAAATGTACTAGCTTCGTCCACAATTCATCGAAACGGGCACGGTCGAAGCAGGCGCGGGCGAAGCAGGCGCAGTCGAAACAGGCACGGTCGAGACGCGCGCGGCTTGTGCGCGCGCGTTCAGAGCGAGCGGATGTACTCGCGTATGCCGGCCAGCAGCATTTCGATCGAGATCGCCGTCAGGATCAGTCCCATCAGCCGCTCGAAGGCTGTCATCACCGCATCGCCCAGCGCACGCTGCAAGCGCTCAGCCGACAGCAGCACCGCCAGCCACACGACTGCAACCAGCGAGATCACCGCCACGTACAGCCATGAGGCCATCGCACCCTGCGACGAGAACAGCAGCACCGTCACCAGTGCCGACGGACCGGCCAGCGCAGGTATGGCCAGCGGCACGATCAGCGGCTCGGCCGCGTGACTGTCGGGACGGCCGAAGATGCCCTCGGGCGAGGGAAAGATCATCCGCAGCGCAATCAGGAACAGGATCACGCCGCCGCCTATGCGCAGCGAGGTTTCGGTCAGCTGCAACGCGGCGAGAAAGGGGCGGCCGACAAACATGAAGGCCAGCAGCAGTGCAAAGGCAATCAGGCATTCGCGCACGATGACCCGGCCGCGGCGCTCGGGCGCGACCTGTCGCAAGGTGGCGACGAACAGCGGCACATTGCCGAACGGGTCGGTCACCAGCAACAGCAAGATGAAGGACTGGAAGAAGCTCTGCGTCATCGACTTCCCCTTGCGGCGGACGGTTCGCCGTTTCGGTTAGCATGCCATGAAACGCCCATGGCAATGGGCGGCGATTGTGGTGCCGGCGTACCTTGCGACGACTGGCAAGCAGATCGCCCCAGAAGAACAAGAGGAACAAGAGGAGGAGCATCATGGGCAAGTCCGCACGCCATGCCACCGGTCAAAAAAACGACGCTCACGCCCCACGGCGCGGCCGCCGGCGCTTCCTGCTTGGCGGCCTGGGACTGGCCGGCGCGCTGGTGGTCGGCTGGGGCCTGATGCCGCCGCGGCAGCGCCTCGATGCCGAGCCGCCCGACGACCTCGCCGGCCGCGTGCCGCTCAATGGCTGGGTGCTGATATCGCGCGACAACCGCATCACCGTAATGCTCGCCAAGAGTGAGATGGGGCAGGGCGTGATGACCGCGCTGCCGATGCTGGTGGCGGAAGAACTCGATGTGCCGCTGTCCATGATTGACGTGCGCCAGGCGCCGATGCGCAAGATTTATGGCGACACCACGATGGCCAGCGATGGCCTGCCTTTCCATCCCGACGACAACAGCTGGCTCAAGCGCAGCCTGCAGTGGATGACGGCCAAGGCCATGCGCGAAGTGGGCCTGATCGTCACCGGCGGCTCCTCCAGTGTGAAGGACAGCTGGTTGCCGATGCGCGAGGCCGGCGCTGCGGCGCGTGCACGGCTGGTGGCGGCGGCCGCGCGCAACTGGAAAGTGCCGCCTGTCGAATGCGAGACCGGCGGTGGCCGCGTCACGCACCCGTCCGGCCTCACCGCATCCTACGGCGAATTGGCCGAGGCGGCCGCACGTATCGGCGCCGTCGATTTCCGGCTCAAGGATCGCAAGTCGTTCAAGCTGATCGGTCGTCCCACGCCGCGCATGGATGCCGATGCCAAGGTCAACGGCAGTGCCGTGTTCGGGCTGGATGTGAAGCTGCCCGGGATGCTGTATGCAGGCGTCGCGATGTGCCCGGTGCCGGGCGGCGCGCTGGCCTCCCTGAATGGCGAGGCCATCGAAGCGATGAAGGGCGTGAAGAAAGTCATCACCCTCAAAGCCGATCGTTCCGGCGCTCCCGATGCGGTCGCGGTCGTTGCCGACAGCCGCTGGCATGCGATGCAGGCAGTGAAGAAGCTCGAGCTCGGCTGGGACCCGGGCCCGCATGCCAAGCTCGACAGTACGAGCCTGATGCATACGCTGGCCGAAGCGCTCGATGGCGACGAAGGCTTCACCTACTACAGCCGGGGTGATGTCGCCGCGCTGAAGGGCACGAAAACCATCAGCGCCGAATACCACGCGCCGCTGCTGGCGCACGCGGCGATGGAGCCGGTCAATTGCACCGCGCAATTCGCCGACGGCCGCGTGAAGCTGTGGGTGCCGACCCAGGTGCCGTCAGTCGCGGTGTCGGCCGCAGCGCGGATTGCCGGTGTGCCGGCCGAGCAAGTGGACCTGCATGTGACCCTGCTGGGTGGCGGCTTCGGGCGCCGTCTCGATGCGGACATGGTGGTGCAGGCCGTCACGATTGCGCGCGAACTGGACGGCGCACCGGTGCAGCTGCTGTGGCGTCGCGAGGATGACCTGCAGCATGACTTCTATCGTCCGGCATCGGTGGTGCGGCTGCAGGGTGTGCTCGATGAACAGGGGCATCTTGCTGGTTTGCGCAGCCATTCGGCGTCGGGCTCGGCCATCCAGGACTTGACCCATCGCGCGTTCGGGCTGCCGAAGGCGGGCCCCGACAAGACCACCTGCGAAGGCCTGTTCGACCATCCGTATGAAGTGCCGCACCAGCGCGTATCGCACGTCATCGTCGACACGCCGGTGCCGCTCGGCACCTGGCGCTCGGTCGGCCATTCGCAGAACGCCTTCTTCAAGGAGAGCTTCATCGACGAGCTGGCGCATGCTGGCGGACAGGATCCGGCGGCATTCCGTCTGGCGCTGCTGCAGAAACACCCGCGCCATCGCGCAGTGCTGGAAGCGGCCTTGCGCATGGCCGGCGAGCCCGAGGTCGGACGCGCGCATGGCATCGCCTTGCACCAGAGCTTTGGCACCATCGTCGCGCAAGTGGCGGAAGTGTCGGTCGACGGCCGCCGCATACAAGTGCACAAGGTCAGTTGCGCGATCGATTGCGGGATAGCGGTCAACCCGGAGGGTGTGCGCCTGCAGGTCGAGTCAGCGATCGCGCTCGGCCTGTCGGCGGCATTGAACGATGAAATCACGCTACGCGATGGCCGCGTGCAGCAGTCGAACTTCCATGATTACCGCACCCTGCGCCTGACCGAGATGCCGGCCGTCGAGGTCGTGATCATGCAAGGGGGCGAACATCCGGAAGGGGCTGGGGAACCGGGCACGCCGCCGATCGCGCCGGCGGTTGCCAATGCGGTGTTCAAGCTGACGGGGCAGCGCTTGCGCAGCCTGCCGCTGAGGCTCGCTTGATCAGGCGCGCTGGATCAGGCTGGTTTGATCGGGCTGGTGTGATCAGGAACTGATCTCGTCCAGCCTTGCCAGCAGGTTGCAGTCGCGCTGCCACTGCTGGCGCTCGGCCGAACCCGCGGCTTCGCGGCGCAAGTCGTCGTCGCTGCGTTCCCTCTGCGCTTCCAGCAGGCGCGCGACCTGGCGCGGCTCCGGCATCATCGTGCCGTAGAAGGCGACGATGTCGCGGTGCTGGATCAGGATGGTCGGGAAGTTTTCCACGTCAAGGTCGCCGACCAGGTCCGCCTGGTCTTCGATGTCGATCCACACGAACAGTGCTTCCGGATGGTCGGCCGCCAGCGCTTCGAAGCCTGCGCGGTATTGCTTGCAGACGTCGCACCAGCCGGCGCACAGGCAAGCCACCACCCAGCGGCCGGACGACAGCGCCGATGCCAGTTGCGGGAAATTGTCGGGGACGAGGAAAAGTGCGGACATGGCGCAAATTTTACCCCAGTGCAGCTCCGCTACCGAGGGCTTGAACTTCGGCTCAAACTGCGCCTGTATCGGTTGCTGATTCAGCCGCAGATTCAACCGCGGATACAACCGCGGATACAACCGCGGATACAACCGCAGATGCAACCGCAGATGCAACCTCGGCTCCGCCGGCTGAGGCCGCGACGGTCACGGTAAAATGGCGGTCATGTCCGCATCATCTTCCGTCAACGCTCCCACCATCCTTGCGATCGATACCTCCACCGAACTGGCATCGGTGGCGCTGCTGCATCGCGGCCAGCTGCACAGCCGCGAATCCTCGGGCGCGCAGACCCATTCGGCCAGTGTGCCCGCGATGATCCAATCCCTGCTGGCCGATGCGGGCCTGAAGCTCTCGCAATGCGATGCGCTGGCTTTCGGTATGGGGCCCGGCTCCTTCACCGGCGTGCGTACAGCCTGCGGGCTGGCGCAAGGCCTCGCTTATGGCGCCAGCCTGCGCGTGGCGCCGGTGATCACGCTGATGGCCATGGCTGAAGCGGCGCGGCAATCCGGTGCAGGCGATGAGGTGCTTTCCGTGCTTGATGCCCGCATGGGCGAGGTGTACTGGGCGCAGTACCGTTTCGATGGTCAATGGCGCTGCGTATCGGAGCCGACCCTGTCGGCATCGTCGATGGTTGTCGCGACCGGCAAGCCTGTGGTGTGCGGCAATGGCCTGTCGGCGTATCCGGACGGCTTTGCGCAGCTGGGCGAGGTGCGACGCCTGCCGGCGATCATGCCGCATGCGCAGTCCGTTGCGATGCTGGCAGTCGCCATGGTGAACAACGATGCGCTGCTCGCGCCGCGCGATGCACAACCGCTTTACCTGCGCAACAAGGTCGCGCTGACCACGGCCGAGCGCATGGCGGCCGCTGGGACCAACGTCGGAACCCGCGCCGGAGCCAGCGCATGAGTTCGGTGCCGCGTCCTGTTGCCTACGCAGCGCCGCTGCATTTCTCGGCGATGCGGGTCGGCGACGTCGATGAGGTGACGCGCATCGAGAACGATGCCTATCCCTTTCCCTGGACCCGCGGCAATTTTCTTGATTCGCTCGACAGCGGTTATGACGCATGGGTATTGCGTGAAGCCGGCGGCCGGCTGGCCGGCTATTTCCTGCTGATGCCGGTGGTCGATGAAATGCATTTGCTGAACATTACCGTGCGCCCCGACTTGCAGGGGCAGCGGCTGGGCAGCCAGCTGATGGACAAGGTGCGCGAACGCGCTGTGACATCCGGCATGGAATCCATCCTGCTGGAAGTGCGGCCGTCGAACCGGCATGCGCTGGCGGTGTATCGGCACCTCGGCTTTGTGCAGATCGGCATGCGCAAGAACTACTATCCGGCCGCAGCCGGCAGCCGCGAAGATGCAATCGTGATGCGCCTGCCGTTGGCCGGCGGCGCCGGGACGGCGCACAAGGGAGAAGGGCGATGACGAACGCGGAACGCCTGCGCAAGCTCGAACAGATGGGGCTGGGTCCGGTCTGGGTACGTCGCGGCATGGACGAGGGCGCTGAGGCGTCCCGCCCGGTCGAAGCAGCGGCATCTGCCTCTGGCTCCGGCTCTGTCTCGACAGCCGCATCCTCGGCCGTATCCGGGGATGCCTCCGCCGTCGCTGCAGCACCTCCGGCAAAGCCGCGCAACGCCGCGGCGCCGGACGATGATTTTGGCGGATGGGAAGACGTCGCCTCGCATGCGGCGGCGTACGCCGCTTCGTCCGCTGACGCGGGCTTCGATCCGGCATCGGGTTTCACTGCCGATCGGGTGCCCGACACCGCCATTGCCGCGATGGACTGGGACACACTGGAAGCGACGATACGTTCCTGCACCCGCTGCCGCCTGTGCGAGGGGCGCAAGCTCGCCGTGCCGGGCGTGGGGGACCGCAAGGCGCGCTGGTTGTTCGTCGGCGAAGGACCGGGCCGCACCGAGGACCAGCAGGGTGAACCTTTCGTCGGCCCGGCCGGCAAGCTGCTCGACAACATGCTGCGCGCACTTGGCCTCGCGCGCGGCGAAGCGACCTATATCGCCAATGTCGTGAAGTGCCGCCCGGTCGGCCCCGATGGCCGCGATCGCCCGCCATCTGCCGAGGAGAGCGCCGCCTGCCGGCCTTACCTCGAACGCCAGATTGCGTTGCTGCAGCCCGACATCATCGTCGCGCTCGGCAAGGTGTCGGCACTGGCACTGCTCGGCCTGCCCGAGGACAGTTCGCTGGGCAGCGTGCGCGGCAGACCGGCGACCTATGCAGGCCGCCCGCTGCTACCGACTTTCCATCCGGCCTACCTGCTGCGCAAGCCAGCCGACAAGGCTCTGGCCTGGCGCGACCTCTGCCTGGCCAAGCGCCTTGCCGACGAACAGTAAGCCCACGGAACCCGGCGCGATGATGGCGCCGCTGCAGCGCGACTTCCATGCGCGCTGGCCCATGTTGCGCAATCCGCATGTGCGCGCACTGGCGTGGCTGCTGACCGCGCCCGACTTGCTCGATGCGCAAGCGCCGCGCTGGGAGGGTCGCATCGCGCAATTGCCGGCGGACACACGACGGGCCGGCTTGCAGGCGGCCATTTCCACGGACTCGCTGGCGGGCGCAAGGTCAGCTTCAACGACGGCCCAAACTTCGGCCTCAACGTCACCCTCGACGTCGCCCTCAGCTACCGGCGCACAGCAAGTCGATCGCGACTGGCTGCTGCAGCTCGATCGGGAGCCGCAGGCACTGGAGGCCTTCCTGAACGTCCATCGCTTCACACGCCTGGGCCGCTACGCAGAAAATCTGCTGGAATGGTATTTCCGTCATCGCGGCGTGTTGCACGCGCATGGGCTGCAGGTGCGTACGCCGCGTGCCGAAGGCGGCGAAGACACGGTCGGTGAATTCGATTTCCTGCTTGACCTCGACGCCGGGCTCACGCACTGGGAACTCGCGACCAAGTTCTACCTGCTGTGTTCCGACGATCCGGCGGTACAGGATGTGCAGCAAGCCGATTACTTCGTCGGCCCCAATCTGGCCGACACACTGGGCCGCAAGATGCGCAAGATCCTCGACCGCCAACTGGCGCTGGGCCGCCATCCGGCCGCCGCCTCGCTGCTGCCGCGACCCTTGGCCGCCGCACAGGCGCTGGTCAAGGGCTGGCTGTTCTACCGCCGCAGCGATGCGGCGCCAGGCACCGACACGGGCATTTCGGCTGCGCATTGTCGCGGCTGGTGGTGCGTGCTGTCGGAACTCGAGGCGCATGCCGGCCCGCAGGTGGCCTTGCTGTCGCGACTGGAATGGTTGTCGCCCGCGCGGCTGCCGGCCGAACACGTGATGACGCCGCAACAGGCGGTCGACCAGCTGGCGCAGGGTTTTGCCAACGATGGCATGCCGGTGATGGCCGTGTCGCTGCTGCAGGACGGGGACGCGTGGTTCGAAGCGGATCGCGGCTTTGTGGTGCCGGATCAGTGGCAGTTGGACGCGTTGCGCCGGACAAAAGAATAGACACGCGAGGGCCTATTTGCCCGGATAGCCTGGCGAGCGTTTCGATTCCTGGCCGAGAAGCGGCGTCGTACTGGCGTTACGACGCGCATCGCAGGCCTGGATTCGATTCGCGCGGTCGCTTTACGGGCCGATATCAGGTGCCGAAGTGCTTCTGTTCGCCGATCAGATGCAGCGAATCGTATTCGCGCTGGTTGGCCGCATGCTTCTTCATCACCAGCCACATGATGATGGCGACGAACAGGCCGAACAGCACGATCACGACGTGGATCGACAGGTCCAGCTTCACCAGCAGTGCATACAGGCCCAGCATCAGCAGGATGGACAGGTTTTCACTGAAGTTCTGCACCGCGATCGAATGACCGGCGCTCATCAGCACGTGGCCGCGATGCTGCAACAGCGCATTCATCGGCACCACGAAATAACCGGACAGCGCGCCGATCAGCACCAGCAGCGGATAGGCAACGCTGGTGCTGTTCACCAGTGTCATCACGCACACGATCAGGCCCATCGCAAAACCCATCGGCATGACGCCCAGCGACTTCTTCAGCGGCACCATGCGGGCGGCAGCCATCGCGCCAAAGGCGACGCCGAAAGCCACCACGCCCTGCAGGATTGCACCGCGCGACAGCGGCATGCCGAGCGCGCTTTCCGCCCACTTCAGCACGATGAATTGCAGCGTCGCGCCGGCGCCCCAGAACAGCGAGGTGACGGCTAGCGAAATCTGGCCCAGCCGGTCGCGCCACAGCGTGACCAGGCAATGCGAGAAATCAACCACCAGCCGCCAGGGGGTATGCTCCTGGCGCGGATAGTGCGCGCCGGTGGCAGGGATGCGCAGGTTGAACAGCGCAGCGATGATGTACATCACCATCACGATACCCAGCGCGACTTCCAGCGACAGGCCCATCTGCAAAGGATTGAAGGGCAGCAGACCTTCGAGCATGGCCGCGAATTTCGCGCTGACCAGCGCGCCGCCGAGCACGGTGCCGAAGATGATGGACAGCACGGTCAGGCCTTCGATCCAGCCGTTGGCCATCACCAGCTTTTCTGCCGGCAGCAATTCGGTGAGGATGCCGTACTTGGCCGGCGAATACGCGGCCGCGCCGAAGCCGACCACGGCATACGCGAGCAGCGGGTGAATGCTGGAGAACATCAGCAGGCAGCCGGCGATCTTCACCAGGTTGGTGATGAACATCACCCGTCCCTTGGGGAAGGCATCGGCAAAGGCGCCGACGAACGGTGCCAGCACGACATAGGAAGTGACGAAGAACAGCTTCAGCATCGGCGTCATCCACGCCGGCGACTGCATCGCAGTCAATGCGGAGATGGCGACGATCAGCAGGGCATTATCGGCGAGCGAAGAAAAAAACTGCGCCGCCATGATGGTGTAGAAGCCGCGATTCATTCGGGGAATTCTTTGACGGAGGGGCTGCTATATAGGCGGCTTGCTTTATACCACGAAAAGGCCGCGGCCTTCGCCGAGGCCCCGGAGGACGCCAGCTGGCTCTTGGCCTTCGGGTGTCCCTGCGTGCCGCCATGCCATTGTGCGCGCATCGGCAGCGGTTTGAACACGGGGAAGCCTGGTGGCTGCGGTTAAAATATCAGGCAAATACAGAAACGCAGCCCGCCTGATGCCCAGACCCCTCATTGCCATCACCGACATCGCCGCGATGCAGTCCAACCTGTCCGTCGCCAAGGCGGCGATGCCGGATGCGCGGGTGTGGGCGGTCGTGAAAGCCGATGGCTATGGCCACGGGCTGGCGTGGGCGATGCAGGGCTTCGCGGAAGCCGACGGCCTGACCCTGGTCGAGCTCGACCGCGCGGTGCGGCTGCGCGAACTGGGCTGGACCAAACCGCTGATGATGATCGAGGGCATGTTCTCGGTCGCCGACATTGCCGAGATGCAGGCGCATGCACTGCAACCCGTGATCCACAATCCCGAGCAACTGGCGATGCTGGCCTCGGCACCGGCCGGTGCACCGCTCGATGTCCACCTCAAGATCAATACCGGCATGAACCGGCTTGGCTTTGCGCCGGAGAAGGTGCGCGACGTGTACGCGCAGCTGAAGGCCATGCCGCTGGTGCGCAGCATTTCGCTGCTGACGCATTTCGCGAATGCCGACAATCCGTCGGCCGCACTCAACGCTGCGGCGCAGGTCGCTCGCTTCCGCGCCTGCACCGAAGGCCTGCAGGCGCCGATCAGCCTGTCGAACTCGGCGGCGTTACTGCTGCAGCCCGAGATCCACTGCGACTGGGTGCGCCCGGGCGTGATGCTGTATGGCGCGTCGCCGGGTGGTGGCACGGCCGCCTCCTTCGGACTGAAGCCGGCGATGACGCTCAAGGGCGAACTGATTTCCGTGCAAATGCTGCAGGCCGGCGACAGCATAGGCTATGGCAGTGCCTTCACTGCCGACCAGCCCATGCGCATTGGCGTGGTCAGCTGCGGCTATGCGGATGGCTATCCGCGCCATGCGCCGACCGGCACGCCCGTGGTGGTCGATGGCGTGCGCACGCGTACGCTGGGCCGCGTATCCATGGACATGCTGAGCGTCGACCTCGACCCTGTGCCGTCGGCACAGGTTGGCAGCAGTGTGATCCTGTGGGGCGATGGCTTGCCCATCGATGAAGTGGCCGAAGCCGCGGGCACGATCGCCTATGAACTGATGTGCGCGATTGCGCCGCGCGTGCGCCGCGAGGCCCGCAGGCCGCTCGCAGGCGCGGGTAACTGAGCCGCCAAAGGGCAGGCCAACAGCAGGCAAGCAGCAGGCAAACAGCGCGCAACCGAGCAGGCAAGCAAACCATCCCTACCATGGCCAAGGCAAAGACCAATTACACCTGTACCGAGTGCGGCGGCACCTCCAACAAGTGGGCCGGGCAGTGCCCGTCCTGCGGCAAATGGAACACGCTGGTCGAGACCGTGATCGAGACCGTCAGCAACCGTTACTCGGCGCAGCCGCAGGGACTGGTGCAGGGCGCGCCGGTGATGAAGCTGGCCGACATCGAAGCGGCCGACGTGCCGCGCTTCGGCACCGGCATCGATGAATTCGACCGCGTGCTCGGCGGCGGCCTGGTGGCGGGCGGCGTGGTGCTGATCGGTGGCGACCCGGGTATCGGCAAGTCGACACTGCTGCTGCAGGCGCTGGCCAACCTGTCGCGCATCAAGAAAGTGCTTTACGTGAGCGGCGAGGAGTCGGGCGCACAGGTGGCGCTGCGCGCGCGACGTTTGGCAGTGGATGCGGCCGACCTGCAATTGCAGGCCGAGATACAACTCGAAAAAATCCTCAACACGCTGGCCGAGCAAAAGCCGCAGGTCGCGGTGATCGACTCGATCCAGACCCTGTATTCGGATGCGCTGACCTCGGCCCCCGGCTCGGTGGCGCAGGTGCGCGAATGCGCGGCGCAGCTGACGCGGGTGGCCAAGCAATCGGGCATCACCATCATCCTGGTCGGCCATGTCACCAAGGAAGGCGCGCTGGCCGGTCCGCGCGTGCTGGAGCACATCGTCGACACGGTGCTGTATTTCGAAGGCGATACGCATTCGAGCTTCCGTCTGGTGCGCGCGTTCAAGAACCGCTTCGGTGCCGTGAATGAGTTGGGTGTATTCGCGATGACGGACAAGGGCCTCAAGGGCGTCTCCAACCCGTCGGCGCTGTTCCTGTCGCAGCATGAAAACCAGGTGCCCGGCTCCTGCGTGATGGTGACGCAGGAGGGCACGCGTCCGCTGCTGGTCGAGATACAGGCGCTGGTCGATGCCTCGCATGTACCGACGGCGCGCCGCCTGTCGGTGGGCCTGGAGCAGAACCGTCTTGCGATGCTGCTGGCCGTGCTGCACCGTCATGCGGGCGTGGCGGCCTATGACCAGGATGTGTTCATCAATGCGGTCGGTGGCGTGAAGATCACCGAACCGGCGGCCGACTTGCCGGTGCTGCTGGCGATACAGTCGTCGATGCGCAGCAAGCCGCTGCCGCGCGGCATGGTCGCCTTCGGCGAAGTGGGGCTGGCCGGTGAGATTCGCCCGGCACCGCGCGGACAGGAACGGCTGCGCGAAGCAGCCAAGCTGGGCTTCTCGATGGCGCTGGTGCCCAAGTCCAACCTGCCCAAGCAGAAGATCGAAGGCTTGCAGGTGGTCGGCGTCGAGCGTATCGACGAGGCGATGGCGAAAGTCAGGGAATGGGCTTGATGCTTGATTTTTGCTCGGTTGTTCGCTGAAAGACTCAGAGTGTTCCCATTTCACTTTAAGCATCTCATTTTGTGCATGACGCTGGTCATGCATCACATCATCAAAAAGAATCGGCACCGCCCTGCGCCCGGGAAGGTGACACATCGTTGCGCTTCCGGCCAGGTTCGCCTTTGTGCTGCCGCTTTGCGAATGGACTTCGCTGCGCGGTGGCATGAAGCCATGCTTGTTCTCATTGCACGAGGTGCCCGATGCCCATAGAACTTGTCTCCACGGGATCCAATTCCCCTGTGATTTCGCTTGATGCCTTGCTCTCATTGCCGCCCGTGCGGTCGTCTGACGCATTGCTGATCCCTCCCCATCGAGTTCCGGGCACCATCGCCAACAATGATGTGATTTCGGCCAACCTGTCCCAGAACATCATTGAGATGACGCCCCCTCCGACGCGACCGACAACGACACCGCCCCCCGTGACGGGCACGCTGGCGGTCGCCAGCCCCACGCCTGATCTCCCGCGGGGGGATTGGGAAGCGCGTGTGGAAGCGGACCGCGATTTACTGCTGCACCTGGATCTGCTCGGTAAAGTGAGCTCCGAAGGAACACCGCCGGACGCGTTTCACAACGATGCGACCGTTGGTGCCGTGATGAGTCTTGAAAATGCGCACACGGATCAGGAAATTTTCAAACCATCAGACCGGCCGAAGCACGTTGCCGATCATATGCTGGACAAGATGGCCGCGGCGCTGGCGCAGTGGGAAGAGCAGGTCAGCAAGGCGATACCGTACGCGCCAAGCATCCTTGATCCCAGGTTCGGCCTGCTGCCGTTGACGCCCGTGCCCGACATGAAGAACGGCACGAACGTCGCACAGCTGCCGTCTTCGCAACCGGATCAGAATCTGGCAACCGTGTACGTGCTGATGCAAAGCCAGATAGCGATGCAGAAGATGGCCGAGGCCACGTCATCGTTCATGCATGCGCTCGACGCAGGCGAAGTATCGGTGAAGCCCATCGGCAGCCCGGGCCCGTATGTTCCGCTGGCGCCGCCTTCGTACTTCCCGACGAGGCTTTGAAGCGGCACTGATGGGTGGTCCGGCGCTTCGGTGCCGGACGTCTGGCGCCGAACACTTGGTGCCGGATGCCTGGTGCCGGATGCCTCTTGCCTTACGTCCGCTTCAGTCTTCAGCCTTCAACAGTTGCGCTGCCGCACCGAGTCCGCTCCTGACGGCGCCCTCGATTGTCGCCGGATAGTCGCCTGCGGTGTAATCGCCGGCCAGCCACAAGCCGGGTTGTGATGTACGGTTGGGCGGGCGATGCAGGTCGGGCACGCAAGCAAAGGTCGCGCGCTTGTCTGTTACCGCCTTGCCCCATACAGGGTGGGCGAGGGCCGGCATCTGCAAGGCTTGCGCGAGCTGTGTGCACACGTCCGTGACCAGCGCCTCATGCCCGTCGGCGATGGCTTCATCCGAGGCACTGACCACCACGGCCAGCAAGCCGGCTTGCGTGGCATCGAGCTGTCCGCGATCGAACACGAACTGCCCCCAGTGTCGCACCGAGGGATCGTCTTGCAGCGCGAGGAAAGGATGGGGCAGCACGACCCGGGCGTCGTATTGAAGGTAGCAGGTGGTGATCGGTTCGTAGTCGTAGTCCGGCACCTCGGTCAGACCTTCCAGCAAGGCCTGCGCATGCGATGGCGATGTGGCCACCACCACCGCGTCATACGACGTGTCAAAAGACGCGTCAAAAGACGCATCACCAGGCGTGTCGTAGGTCGTGCCATGCAAGGCATCGATGCCATCGCCATGCACCCGCCAGTGGCCGTGGTCATTGCTGATCTGCCGCACATGCGCGCCGAGGGTGACGCTGCCGCCGTGCTTCTCCACGTACGCGAGTGCCGCATCCGGGAACAGCGCCGACAGGTCAACGCGCGGCAGCAGCATGTCGGATGCCTGCCGCTTCGCAGCGAGGCTGTCACGCAGCACGTTCAGGAAAACCCGCGCCGACGCGCGCTCGGGCGGCGTGTTGAGCGCGGCGATGCACAGCGGACGCCACAGCAGGCGGACAAGCCGTTCGGTCTGGTCGAAGCGATCCAGCAGTTCGGCAACGCTGCAATCCACGTTCAGGCGCCAGTCCATCCAGCGCGCGGCACTGGCAAAGCGCGCCATCGACAGCTTGTCGCCGGCTGTCAGCCCGCGCGCGCGCCATACGCCGACGGCCATGTGCAGCGGTGCCGGCAGCCGCGGCGCGCGCAGCTGCATGCCATCGACGTGCTCGGGATAGCGCATCTGCAGCGGCAGCCGCAGCAGCAGCGACGCCGGCTCCAGCCCGACCAGATGCATCACATGCAGCGTGTCGCGATAGGCGCCGAGCAGGATGTGCTGGCCATTGTCGAGCACATGGCCATGGAGTTCGATGCGCCGTGCGCGGCCGCCGGCGGTGCGCGCGGCTTCAAACACGTGTACTTCGCAGCCACGGCGCGCCAGCTCGACCGCTGCCGCGCAACCAGCCCAGCCGGCGCCGATGACGGCGACCTTGCGGCGGGTGCTGGAGGCATTCATGGCGGCGGTCTCGGCTTATCTCTGGTTGTGCAGGTCAAGGGGCGCGAAGCGTGCGATAAAGACGGGCAGGTGAACTGTGGTGAAGGCGGACGAAGTCAGGCGAGGCTACGCGGCGCGCCCGGCGTTCAGCCCTTTATCCACGTTTTCCATGCCAGCCACAGCTTGCGCAGCGGCGTCAGCGAGATGCGGTGCTTCAGCACCCGGAAGCCGTCGCGCTCGACTTCGTCCAGCACCGCGCGATAGATCGCGGCCATGATCAGGCCGGCGCGTTGCGAGCGGCGGTCGGCGGCGGGCAGCAGGGCCATTGCCTCATCGTAGAGCGCCTGCGCGCGGCGCGCCTGGAAGCGCATCAGCGCCTCGAAGCGTTCACTGTGCTCGCCGCGCAGGATCTCGGCGGCGGTCACGCCATGCTGCTGCAGCTCGGAAATGGGCAGGTAGATGCGGCCGCGGCGCGCATCCTCGCCGACGTCGCGAATGATATTGGTCAGCTGGAAGGCGAGGCCCAGCTTTTCCGCATACTGCAACGTGGTCGGCTGCGTATAGCCGAAGATACCGGCAGACATGATGCCCACCACGCTGGCCACGTGCCAGCAATAGCGCTGCAGCGCCGGGTAGTCGAGATAACGGGTCTGCGTGAGGTCCATCTCCATGCCATCGATCACGGCCAGCAGGTGTTCGCCGCGGATGTCGAAGGGCTGCAGGTGCGGCAGCAGCGCCTTCGTGACCGGATGGGTCGGGCTGCCGGCCAGCATCTGCGCGACTTCCTTGCGCCACCAGACCAGCGAGGTCTGCGCGACCTGCGGATCGCTGGTCTCGTCGACCACGTCATCGACTTCGCGGCAGAACGCATACAGCGCCGTGATTGCCGCGCGGCGCGGCGGCGGCAGGAACAGGAAGCTGTAATAGAAGCTGGAGCCGCTCTGGGCTGCCTTTTGCTGGCAGTACTGGTCTGGAGTCATGGGGGCGAATGCTAGCCGACAAAGCGCAGGGAGCGCCAGCCCAGCAATAGCCAGTCGGCCTTGCCCAGCTTGGGACGACGGCGGAAGACGTCATGGCCGACGGCCTCGATCTTCTCGAGTATGCGCAAGCCGCCGAGCACGATGAATCGCAGCTCCCAGCCGAGGCGACCCGGCACGCGGCGCGCCAGCGGCGCGCCGGACAGCATCAGCGCGCGGGCGCGGTCGACCTCGAACTGCATCAGCGACTGCCAGCAGCGGTCAATCTCGCCTCGTGCGATCTGCTGCTCGTCGACGCCAAAGCGCAGCAAGTCTTCGCCGGGCAGGTAGATGCGCGCCTTCTGCCAGTCGATCGCGACATCCTGCAGGAAGTTGATCACTTGCAGCGCGCTGCAAATCGCATCGCTCATCGCCAGCAGGGCCGGGTCGCGCTCGCCGTGCAGCGCCAGCATGATGCGTCCGACCGGGTCGGCCGAGCGGCGGCAGTAATCCAGCAGCTCATCCCAGTTCGCATAGCGGGTCTTGGCCACGTCCTGCCGGAAGGCCGACAGCAGGTCGCGCAGCGGGCGCGTGCCCAGAGCTTCGTATTCGGCGATCACCGCCGCCAGCTCGACAAACAAGGGCGATGCCGGCGGCTGGCCGGCGTCGATGCGATCGAGCTCGGCCTCATAGGCATCGAGCGCGGCAATCCGCTCTGCCGGTAGCGCGGGGCCCTCGTCGGCGATATCGTCGGCGCTGCGCGCAAACGCATAGATCACCCGCACCGCCTTGCGCAGGCGGGCCGGCAGCAGCGGCGACGCGACGGGGAAGTTTTCGTAGTGCGACTGGTAGGCGGGCGAGGGGCTGGCGACGGTCATGGAGGGCTGGCGGGCAGGCGTTTTGGCGGGTGGCGGGATCGTGGCAGACGGCGGCAAATGCAGATTTGCCGAGCCCCCTTTGAAGTTAATGACAAATAAAAATGCGCTTTGGCTATAATTCCTGACCGCCGGGTCAGTAAGATATTCAAACCTGCCTCGACACCCTCCATAGCAAATTGATATTGCAATTCGCGCCACGCCCGGGGCAGGCCGAATGGTAAAGGAAAAACATGACTCACCGCGTGTTCTCGCGTGACGCCTTCGGCGCTGTCCCACGTACTGCTGCAACGCTGCTCGGCGCATTGCTGGCCGCCCTGGCCCTGTCGGCCTGCTCGAAGAAGGTCGAAAAGACCGAGGACATCCGTCCGGTGCGCGCGGTGACGGTGTCGCCGGCCGGCACGACGGCCGTCGTCGAGCTGTCGGGCGAGGTGGTGCCGCGCTATGAGTCGCGCATCGGCTTCCGCGTCGGCGGGAAGATCGTCGCTCGCAAGGTGGACGTGGGCAGCGTGGTCAAGCGCGGGCAGCTGCTGATGCAGCTCGATGCGACCGACCTGCAGCTGGGACAGGCGCAGGCGAAAGCGGCCGTGGCCGCTGCCGACAGCAACCTGTCGCTGGCGAAGGCGGAACTGGAGCGCTATCGCGAACTGCGCCAGAAGAATTTCGTCAGCCAGGCCGTGCTGGATGCCAAGGAAGCGGCGTACAAATCCGCACTGGCCGGACATGAACAAGCCAGCGCCGGCCTGAAGGTGCAGGCCAACCAGAGCAGCTATGCGAGCCTGGTCGCGGACGCCGATGGCGTGGTGACCGGTATCGATGCCGAAGTCGGCCAGGTGGTGTCTTCGGGCACGCCGGTGGTGCGTATCGCGCGCACCGGCGAGACCGAGGTACGTGTCAGCATTCCGGAAGACCAGGTCGAGCTGCTGCGCAAGGCGGTGGACGTCAAGGTGCGCACCTGGGCCAATCCGGGCGAAGCCATCGCCGGCAAGGTGCGCGAGATCGCGCCGGTGGCCGATCCGGCGACCCGCACCTTCACCGCCAAGGTGGCGATACCGAAGGCCGGCAATGACATCCGCCTTGGCATGACGGCCACCGTGTCGTTCGCGAACGCGGCCGCGCCCGGCATACGCCTGCCGCTGACGGCGCTGTTCCACAACAAGGATGCGACCTCGGTCTGGGTCATCGACAAGGGTGTGGTGCGGCTGGTGCCGGTGCAGGTCGCGGGTGCGACCGGCAACGAGATCCTGATTGCCTCCGGCCTCGACCACGGGCAGACCGTGGTGACCGCTGGCGTCAACATGCTGCGCGAAGGTCAGAAGGTGACCGTGCTGGGACAGGAACTGGCCGCGATCAAGGCAGCGCCTGCTGCATCGGCAGCGTCGCCAGCGTCTGCGGATGCGTCCGCACCGGCGGCCGCTGCACCGGCTGAAGCGGCGACCGGCGGGGCGGCCAAGCAATGAAGCACCGCCTGAACCTGTCGCGCTGGGCGCTAGAACACATACCTTTCATCCGCTACCTGATGGTCGTCCTCGTGTTGGGCGGCATCATGAGCTATTCCAAGCTCGGGCAGGACGAAGACCCGCCTTTCACCTTCCGCGCGATGGTCGTTCGCGCCTACTGGCCGGGCGCGAGCTCGGTGCAGATGGCCGAGCAGGTCACCGACAAGATCGAGAAGACGCTGCAGGAAGTGCCGTATGCGGACAAGATCCGCAGCTACTCGAAACCGGGCGAGACGCTGATCATCCTCGAGCTGCGCGAATCGGCGCCGCCCAAGGATGTCAGCAACAGCTGGTACCAGGTGCGCAAGAAGGTCGGCGACATGCGCGGCACGCTGCCGGGCGGCGTGGTCGGGCCTTTCTTCAATGATGAATTCGGCGACACCTTCGGCTCCATCTTCGCGCTGTCGGCCGATGGCTTCACGATGGCCGAGGTCAAGGAGTACGCGGACTTCGTGCGCCAGCAACTGCTGGGCGTGCCGTCAGTGGCCAAGGTAGAGCTGTACGGCGTGCAGGATGAAAAGGTCTTCATCGAGTTCTCGTCGAAGAAGTTCGCGCAACTCGGCATCCCGTTCGAGCAGGTGGTCCAGCAGATCAATGCGGCCAATGCGGTCGAGGGCAGCGGCGTGCTGGTGACGCCGAGCGACAACCTGCAGGTGCGGGTGTCGGGCCAGACCCGCACCGTGAAGGAACTGGAGAACCTGCCGCTGCGCGCCAATGGCAACAGCTTCCGCCTCGGCGATTTCGCCAAGGTCACGCGCGCCTACCAGGACCCGCCGCGCGACAAGATGCGCTACAACGGCAAGGAAGTGATCGGCCTCGGCGTTGCGATGGAAAAGGGTGGCGACATCATCGTGCTCGGCCGCCTGCTCGAGGAAAAGGCAGCCGCGATCCAGGCCAAGCTGCCGGTCGGCATCAAGCTCGAGCGCGTGGCCGACCAGCCGCGCGCGGTTGCACAGTCGGTCAATGAATTCCTGAAGGTGCTGGCCGAGGCGGTGTTCATCGTGCTGGCGGTCAGCTTCGTGTCGCTCGGCCTGCACACCAAACCCTTCCGCATCGACGCCCGTCCGGGTCTAGTGGTGGGGCTGACGATCCCGCTGGTGCTGGCCGCGACCTTCCTTGCGATGCGCATCTTCGGCATCGACCTGCACAAGATCTCGCTGGGCGCGCTGATCATCGCGCTCGGCCTGCTGGTCGATGACGCGATCATTGCCGTCGAAATGATGGTGCGCAAGATGGAAGAAGGGCTGTCGCGCTTCGACGCGGCGACCTATGCGTACACGTCGACCGCGATGCCTATGCTGACCGGCACGCTGATTACCGCGGCCGGCTTCCTGCCGATCGGCTTTGCGAAGTCGGTGGCTGGCGAATACACGTTCTCGATGTTCTCGGTGAACGTGATCGCGCTGCTGATTTCGTGGGTGGTGGCGGTGATGTTCACGCCTTACATCGGCTACCTGCTGCTGCGCGTGAAGCCGGCGTCCAGCGCCGACGGCCATCACGAGCTGTTCGATACGCCTTTCTACCTGCGCCTGCGCGGTGTCGTGAACTGGTGCGTCGAGTACCGCAAGACCACGATCGCGCTGACGCTGGGCGGCTTCATGCTCGGCGTGTTCGGCTTCAAGTTCATCGAGCAGCAGTTCTTCCCGGACTCGTCGCGTCCCGAGCTGATGGTCGAGATGTGGCTGCCCGAAGGCTCGTCCTACCAGGCCACCGAGGCGCAGGCGAAGAAGTTCGAGCAGTTCATCATGAAGCAGCCGGGGCTGGAAAGCGTCACGACCTATGTCGGCACCGGCAGCCCGCGCTTCTACCTGCCGCTGGACCAGATCTTCCCGCAGTCGAACGTCGCGCAGCTGGTGGTGCTGCCGGTCGATGCGAAGGCGCGCGAAGTGCTGCGCCTGAAGATCATTGAGGCTTTCAAGACCGATTTCCCCGAAGTGCGCGGCCGCGTGAAGCTGCTGCCCAACGGCCCGCCAGTGCCTTACCCGGTGCAGTTCAAGGTCAGCGGCACGGATATCGACAAGGTGCGCGCGATCGCCGACGAGGTGAAGGCCATCATGCGCAAGAACCCGAATGCGATCGGCGTCAACGATAACTGGAACGAGTCGGTGAAGGTGCTGCGCATCGACCTCGATCAGGACAAGCTGCGCGCGCTGGGCATCAGCTCGCAAAGCGTGATGCGGGCGGCGAACACCATCCTGAGCGGCTCCACGATCGGCCAGTTCCGCGACCGCGACAAGCTGATCGACATCGTGATGCGCCAGCCGGTGGAGGAGAGGTCGACCATTACCGCGCTCAACAGCGCCAGCATCCCGGCCGGCAATGGCCGCGCGGTTCCGCTGTCGCAGCTGGCGACGCCGCGCTTCGTCTGGGAGCCGGGCGTGGCCTGGCGCGAAGGGCGTGACTGGGCGATCACGGTGCAGTCGGATGTGGTCGATGGCATTCAGGGCCCGACCGTGTCGATGCAGATCGATCCCGAACTGAACGCACTACGCGCCAAGCTGCCGCCGGGTTATCAGGTCAAGCTGGCCGGCGCGATCGCCGACAGCGGCAAGGCGCAGGACGCGATCGCGGCCAATGTGCCGCTGGTGATCTTCATCGTGTTCACGCTGCTGATGCTGCAGCTGCACAGCTTCTCGCGCTCAGTGCTGGTGTTCCTGACCGGTCCGCTGGGCGTGGCCGGCGCGGCGCTGGCGCTGCTGATCCTGCAGCGGCCGTTCGGCTTCGTCGCGCAGCTGGGCGTGATCGCGCTGTTCGGCATGATCATCCGTAACTCGGTGATCCTGGTCGACCAGATCGAGCAGGACATCGCGGCCGGCATCCCGGCCTGGGATGCGATCGTGGGCTCGGCGGTACGCCGCTTCCGGCCCATCGTGCTGACCGCGGCCACCGCGGTGCTGGCGATGATCCCGCTGTCGCGCTCGGTGTTCTGGGGCCCGATGGCGGTGGCGATCATGGGCGGCCTGATCGTGGCCACGCTGCTGACCATGCTGTTCCTGCCGGCGCTGTATGCGGCGTGGTTCCGGGTGAAAAAGCCGGTTTGAGCCGACAGTGCGGATGCGGGCAGGGCAAAAAGCTCGCATCCGGTATGAACCCGTTTTAGGGTTGGGGCGGGGGGCGCAGGGCGGGATATTCGCCCGTTCCGGCCGTCGCCGCGCAGATTTCAGGCCGGCGAGGGCGTTTTTCCGTTAAAATCGCGGGCTGTAGTCAAACAAGCCACGAGTACGGCGACGCAGGGCGACCCTTTGACATCACGGTCGCCCTTTGCATTTCTTGAAACGGAATGCGGGCTGCATACTGAGAAGGTGTGCGGCGGCACCCGTTGTCGCGAGGATGGCGAAATTGGTAGACGCACCAGGTTTAGGTCCTGACGCCAGCAATGGTGTGGGGGTTCGAGTCCCCCTCCTCGCACCAACCGAATGATGATTAACTTTTTGGACGATTCACATGGCAACTGCAGTCGAAACCCTGGAAAAACTTGAGCGCCGCGTCACGCTGACCGTGGCACTGGCCGACGTCAATGCCGAGGTCGAGAAGCGACTGAAGGTGCGCGCGCGCACCGCCAAGGCCCCGGGTTTCCGTCCGGGCAAAGTGCCGATGAAGATGGTCGCCGCCCAGTATGGCGCGATGGTCGAGAACGAAGTGCTGAACGACAAGGTCGGCCAGGCCTTCGCGGAAGCGACCGTCGAAGCGCAACTGCGCGTGGCCGGTTTCCCGCGCATCGAGCCGAAAGCCGATGAAAAGACCGAAGGCGCACTGGTGTTCCAGGCGACTTTCGAGGTGTACCCGGAAGTGAAGATCGGCGACCTGGCCGGCGTTGAAGTCGAGAAGAGCAAGGCCGAAGTCACCGACGCCGAGATCGACAAGACCATCGACATCCTGCGCAAGCAGCGCGTGCATTACCACACCAAGGGCGAGCAGGGCGCGCACGGCGACGGCGGCCCGGACGCTTCGGCACAGAATGGCGACCGCGTGACCTGCGACTTCGTCGGCACCATCGACGGCGTTGAATTCCAGGGCGGCAAGGCACAGGACTTCGTGTTCGTGCTCGGCGAAGGCCGCATGCTGAAGGAATTCGAAGATGCAGCGCTGGGCCTGAAGGTCGGCGATTCGAAGAAATTCCCGCTCAGCTTCCCGGCCGATTACCACGGCAAGGATGTGGCTGGCAAAACGGCCGAATTCACCATCACGATGAAGAAGGTCGAGTGGGCACACATGCCGGAAGTCGACGCCGAGTTCGCGAAGAGCCTGGGCGTGGCCGATGGTGACCTGCAGAAAATGCGCGCTGATATTCGCGCCAATCTGGAACGTGAAGTCGGTAACCGCATCAAAGCACGTACCAAGGCGAGCGTGATGGATGCGCTGATCAAGGTTGCGGAGCTGGACGTGCCGAAAGCGCTGCTGGAGCAGGACGCCGAGCGCCTCGCAGAAATGACCCGCCAGGACATGCGCCAGCGGGGCATGGATGTGAAGGACATGCCTTTCCCGACCGACCTGTTCACTGCGCAGGCTGACCGTCGCGTCCGCCTTGGCCTCATTCTGTCTGAGATGGTCAAGGCCAACTCGCTGCAAGCCACCGGCGAGCAGGTCAAGGCCTTCGTCGACGAGTTCGCGAAAGCCTACGAAGACCCGCAGCAAGTCGTGAAGTACTACTTCAGCGACCGCAACCGTCTGGCCGAAGTCGAAGCACTGGTGCTGGAAGAGAATGTCGTCAACTTCGTGCTGTCGAAGGCGAAGGTGACTGACAAGGCGGTGTCGTTCGACGAACTGATGAACGAAGCAGGCGCCTGACCTCCTGTCTGATGTATAGGTGATGGCACTCAAAGCTGTCACTTTCAGCCGCTGCAAAGATAGACGGCCGCAAGTTTGGTTACACTACCACTTGCGGCCTTCTTGTTTTTCAGGCCTCGGCCCCAATAACGCACGATAGAACCCACAACCCGGAAAAGACCATGACTGACTTCCATCGCAAATCCGCACTCGACACCGACATGCTGGGCATGGTGCCGATGGTGATCGAGCAGAGCGGCCGCGGCGAGCGCGCCTATGACATCTACTCGCGCCTGCTGAAGGAGCGCGTGATCTTCCTGGTCGGCCCGGTGAATGACCACACCGCCAACCTCGTCGTTGCGCAGATGCTGTTCCTCGAAAGCGAGAACCCGGACAAGGACATCTCGCTGTACATCAACTCGCCGGGCGGCTCGGTCTCGGCCGGCCTCGCGATCTTCGACACGATGAAGTTCATCAAGCCGGACGTGTCCACGCTGTGTACCGGCCTCGCCGCGTCGATGGGCGCCTTCCTGCTGTCGGCCGGCGCCAAGGGCAAGCGTTTCTCGCTGCCGAACTCGCGCATCATGATTCACCAGCCGCTGGGCGGCGCCCAGGGTCAGGCGGCCGACATCGAGATCCAGGCGCGCGAGATCCTGTACCTGCGCGAGCGCCTGAACCTGATCCTGTCCGAGAACACTGGCCAGTCGATCGAGCAGATCGCGAAGGACACCGACCGCGATAACTTCATGTCCGCCGACCAGGCCGTCGAGTACGGCATGATCGACAAGGTGCTGACGCACCGCGGCTAATCAACGGAAGACTGGGCCGGAGGCGTTATCCGGCCCGGGGATAGCCAGCCGCGGAACTTTCCGCTTTGGCATGCTCCCCAATCCCGTTTCATGCGCCGGCCAGTTGGTTGCAATTTTGCAACGAACTGGCCGGCGTCTTTACTGCAGGCCGGCGTGACGGAAACCGGATTCGCAGGTAAGATCGACCCAAATTCAACAGATTTCGCACCATTCCATGTCCGACAAGAAATCCTCCAGCGGCGAAAAATTGCTGTATTGCTCATTCTGCGGCAAGAGCCAGCACGAGGTGAAAAAGCTGATCGCCGGCCCGTCGGTCTTCATCTGCGACGAGTGCATCGACCTGTGCAACGACATCATCCGCGACGAGGCGTCGACGGTGGAGTCGGTCAGCCCGAAGTCGGACCTGCCCATTCCGCAGGAGATCCTCGACCTGCTGGGCCAGTACGTGATCGGCCAGGAACAGGCCAAGCGCACGCTGGCCGTCGCCGTCTACAACCATTACAAGCGCCTGCGCCATCTGGGCAAGAAGGATGATGTCGAACTCGCCAAGAGCAACATCCTGCTGATCGGCCCGACCGGTTCCGGCAAGACCCTGCTGGCGCAGACGCTGGCGCGCATGCTGAACGTGCCTTTCGTGATCGCCGACGCGACCACGCTGACCGAAGCCGGCTATGTCGGCGAGGACGTCGAGAACATCATCCAGAAGCTGCTGCAGAACTGCAATTACGAAGTCGAGAAGGCGCAGAAGGGCATCGTCTACATCGACGAGATCGACAAGATCTCGCGCAAGTCCGACAACCCGTCCATCACCCGCGACGTGTCGGGCGAGGGCGTGCAGCAGGCGCTGCTGAAACTGATCGAAGGCACGATGGCGTCGGTGCCGCCGCAGGGTGGCCGCAAGCACCCGAACCAGGACTTCGTGCAGATCGACACGACCAACATCCTGTTCATCTGCGGCGGCGCGTTCGACGGCCTGGCCAAGATCATCTCCGATCGCTCGGAAAAGGGCGGCATCGGCTTCTCGGCGCTCGTGAAGAGCAAGACCGAGAGCGCCGACAGCCAGAAGATGAGCGACGTGGAGCCGGAAGACCTGATCAAGTTCGGCCTGATCCCGGAACTGGTCGGCCGCCTGCCGGTGGTCGCGACCCTGTCCGAGCTGACCGAAGATGCGCTGATCCAGATCCTGCTCGAGCCGAAGAATGCGCTGATCAAGCAGTACGCGAAGCTGCTCGAGATGGAAGGCGCGGAGCTGGAAGTGCGTCCCGCCGCGCTGCATGCGATCGCGAAGAAGGCCATCGCCCGCAAGACCGGCGCCCGCGGCCTGCGCTCGATCGTCGAGCATGCGCTGCTGGATGTGATGTTCGAATTACCGAACCAGCAAAACGTGGCCAAGGTCGTCATCGACGAGAACACGATCACCAATGGCGCCAAGCCATTGATGATCTACCACGAGCAGCCAAAGGTCTCGGGAGCCAAATAAGGTGCCAGACAGCGTTTCGATGCGCCGAAACAGCAAAAAGGCCGGCCACCATGGGTGCCGGCCTTTTTTTATGATTTCTGCCAGAAACACTGGTAAATGGACAAAAACAGGCAAAAATTTGAGGTTTCCGGGCGTTTTTTGAACATTCGCAGTACAATCGGACTCAACAGCAGCACACAAGGCTTCCATCGAAAAGCCACCGGGAACAGGCTCTCGCGTGGCTTTTTTCGCTCTTTTTTCCCAAAAACGCTTGATAAATTGCGCATTCCGGCCGGTTTCAGCCAAGAAATGGCCTGTTTTGATGGTTTTCCTCATGCTTTCGAGCATTCTGTCGAAGCGTAAATTTATGTGTGCAGGTGACTTGTAACCGGCCACTTCGTGCCAACATGCATCACAGCGCATTCTGATAACAGGCTGCGTCCCAACGGATTTTCCGAACCTGAGGTATTTGACAAAGGCTCGCCATGACCATGACTTCACAATTTTCCGAACCTACCCAACTGCCGCTGCTCCCGCTGCGCGACGTGGTCGTGTTCCCGCACATGGTGATCCCGCTGTTCGTCGGTCGTCCCAAGTCCATCAAGGCGCTGGAGGCGGCGATGGAACAGGGCAAGAGCATCATGCTCGCCGCGCAGAAGGCCGCCGCCAAGGATGAACCGTCCCCCGACGACATCTACGAGATCGGCTGTATCGCCAACATCCTGCAAATGCTGAAGCTGCCCGACGGCACCGTGAAGGTGCTGGTCGAAGGCGCGCAGCGCGCGCGCATCCACCACATCTCCGAAGCCGAATCGCATTTCGTGGCCGACCTGTCGCCGGTCGAGTCCGAATCCGGCGACGAAGCCGAAGTCGAGGCCATGCGCCGCGCGATCGTTCAGCAGTTCGACCAGTACGTCAAACTGAACAAGAAGATCCCGCCCGAGATCCTGACCTCGCTGGCCGGCATCGATGACGCCGGCCGCCTGGCCGACACCATCGCCGCGCACCTGCCGCTCAAGCTCGAGCAGAAGCAGGTGATCCTCGAGATCTTCAACGTCGCCAAGCGCCACGAGCACCTGCTGGGGCAGCTCGAGGCCGAGCTCGACATCCTGCAGGTGGAAAAGCGCATCCGCGGCCGCGTCAAGCGCCAGATGGAAAAGTCGCAGCGCGAGTACTACCTGAACGAGCAGGTGAAAGCGATCCAGAAGGAACTGGGCGAGGGCGAAGAGGGCGCGGACCTCGAAGAGCTCGACAAGAAGATCCTCGCGGCCAAGATGCCGAAGGAAGCGCGCGAGAAGGCGCAAAGCGAGCTGAAGAAGTTGAAGCTCATGTCGCCGATGTCGGCCGAAGCGACCGTCGTGCGCAACTACATCGACGTGCTGATCGGCCTGCCGTGGAAGAAGAAGTCCAAGGTCAACAACGACCTGTCGAACGCCGAGAAGGTGCTCGAGGAAGACCACTACGGCCTCGACAAGATCAAGGAACGTATCCTCGAATACCTCGCCGTGCAGCAGCGCGTCGACAAGGTCAAGGCGCCGATCCTGTGCTTCGTCGGCCCCCCGGGTGTCGGCAAGACCTCGCTCGGCCAGTCGATCGCGCGTGCGACGAACCGCAAGTTCGTGCGCATGGCCCTCGGTGGCGTGCGTGACGAAGCCGAGATCCGCGGCCATCGTCGTACCTACATCGGTTCGATGCCGGGCAAGATCCTGCAGAGCATGGCCAAGACCGGCGTGCGTAACCCGCTGTTCCTGCTCGACGAGATCGACAAGCTGGGCCAGGACTTCCGTGGCGACCCGGCGTCGGCCCTGCTGGAAGTGCTGGATCCGGAGCAGAACCACACCTTCGCTGACCACTATGTCGAGGTCGACTTCGACCTGTCGGACGTGATGTTCGTCGCGACTTCGAACAGCTTCAACATCCCGCCGGCCCTGCTGGACCGGATGGAAGTCATTCGTCTGTCGGGTTACACCGAAGATGAAAAGACCAGCATTGCGCAGCGCTACCTGCTGCCGAAGCAGATCAAGAACAACGGCCTGAAGGAAGCCGAGATCAGCGTTGCCGAATCGGCGATCCGCGACATCATCCGCTATTACACCCGCGAGGCCGGCGTGCGTTCGCTCGACCGCGAAATCTCCAAGATCTGCCGCAAGGTCGTGAAGATGCTGCTGCTGAAGAAGCAGGACAAGAAGATCGCCGTCACCAGCCGCAACCTCGACAAGTTCCTCGGCGTGCGCCGTTATGACTTCGGCGTCGCAGAGAAGGAAAACCAGATCGGCCAGGTGGTCGGCCTCGCCTGGACCGAAGTAGGCGGCGACCTGCTGACCATCGAAGCGGTGACGATGCCGGGCAAGGGCAACACCATCCGCACCGGTACGCTGGGCGATGTGATGAAGGAATCGATTGAAGCCGCGCGTACGGTCGTGCGCAGCCGTGGGGCGGTACTCGGTATCAAGAACGACATGTTCGAGAAGACCGACATCCACATCCACGTGCCGGAAGGCGCGACGCCGAAAGACGGTCCGTCGGCCGGTATCGCGATGACGACGGCGCTGGTGTCGGTGTTCACCGGCATCCCGGTGCGTGCCGATGTTGCGATGACGGGCGAGATCACGCTGCGCGGCGAAGTGCTGCCTATCGGCGGCCTGAAGGAAAAGCTGCTGGCAGCCATGCGCGGTGGTATCAAGACCGTGCTGATTCCCGAGCAGAACGTGAAGGACCTGGCCGAAATTCCGGATAACGTGAAGACGAGTCTGGAAATCGTGCCGGTGCGCTGGATCGACAAGGTGCTCGACATCGCGCTCGAACGCAAGCCGGTCCCACTGCCCGAAGAAGAGGCAGCGCCCGAGGCTGCTGTCACCAGCGGCGACAAGGCCGGTAGCGCAGTCATCAAGCACTGAGCCCTCGTCGGCTGATGTGTCGATCTCATGCAGCTGCAGCATCGCGGCATGAGCCGATTCAATGACGAAAGAAAAAGCGCCCTGCGGGGCGCTTTTTTGATGCAGAATTTTGGCGCGCCCCCTGCATGGGATTGCCAGATGTGATTGCAGATGTGAGCAGATGCGATTGCAGATGCGATCGCTGCATGCGCGTCATTGCACCAGGCATCAGCATGCAGAGCGCCACCCTGTCGGCTGTTGCGGGTGTAGGCTTTGGTCGGCCAGTACGCAGCGATTTATGTGCAGCGCAAGAAAGAAAAGCGATTCAATCCCGGCAATTTCGATTAGCGGTTATCAGAATCGGTAAATTTCTTGACACTAATCTTTCCGGCTAGTCTAATACCCGCTGCAGAAAATTTTGAAAAACATGTCCTGGGGGGATGTCAGTGAACAAAACTGAACTGATTGATGAAATCGCCAAAGCAGCGGATATCTCCAAAGCTTCCGCCAGCCGCGCTCTGGAAGCCGTGATCGACACCGTGACGGCCACCCTGAAGCAGGATGGTTCGGTGACGCTGGCAGGTTTCGGTACTTTCTCGGTCAGCGCACGCGCTGAACGTATCGGCCGCAATCCGCGTACCCGTGAAGAGATCAAGATCGAAGCATCCAAGGTGCCGAAATTTAAACCTGGCAAAGCTTTGAAAGATGCGCTAAACTAGCGGTTTTTCCGGCGTGGTGACAAACGCCGGGACAAGCTGGCTAGCGCAAGGCAGGCCGCAATTGCAGCAGCGTGAATACGAAGCAGCAGTCGCAGCAAACCGAAGCGGGTGCTTAGCTCAGTTGGTAGAGCGGCGCCCTTACAAGGCGTAGGTCGGGAGTTCGAGCCTCTCAGCACCCACCAACAGCCAGCATGTCGATGCAGTTTCAGGAGTGGTAGTTCAGTCGGTTAGAATACCGGCCTGTCACGCCGGGGGTCGCGGGTTCGAGTCCCGTCCACTCCGCCAAACCGAAAAAGGCGAACCCAGTGTTCGCCTTTTTTTTATTCTTAC
>JACCDW010116944.1_pt1 | contig 57711 bp, 65 predicted proteins | sample 7449781 | NCBI WGS metagenome assembly JACCDW01 (sample SAMN15323449, study PRJNA562643) | freshwater metagenome | isolation source: river surface water | place: USA:Blue River Watershed | collected 2017-08-18
GGTCGCCTACTTTCGGAAAGGAGGTTTTCCAGTCTCCGATTTCCAGGTACAAGAACATCAGGGAGCTCATCGACAACGCGAAGGGTTATCTCAAGGCGCTCGGAAACTCCGGGTTCGAGAGCTTCTACGAGATATTCAACAAGTGCAACCTCAAGTTCGGGAGCGCGGGCGCGAAGCAGATATTCCTCGAGAACGGGATTTTCGTAATCGAGGTCAACTCTTTCGGTGCGAACAGGGTTCTCAACGGGCACACGACGCACTGTATCAAGGACTCGCTCGGGCAATGGAACAACTATGTGAACTCTGACAGGAACCATAGGTTCGTAGAAGAGAACAAGCAATACTATATCTACAACTTCAACCTGCTATCTTCCGATCCGATGTGGACAATCGGGGTGACAATCGAGCCAGAGGACAAATATGACCACGTCAGGGCGGCCCACAACAAGATAGACAGGAACGTCGCGGGCAGCATCATCAAGATCCTTAAGGATTGGGGCGAGGAATACAAGGTCAATTCAGAAGCGGCAGCGAAAGCTAAGCAGCTTGGCGCTACCGACGAGGAGATATCCAAATACGGAGGCCTTTTCTGTCTCTTGAGGCCAATCTCTGGCGAGGAGTACGAGAAGAAGAAGAGGGCTAGGACTGCCAACATCGAGCTCGTCAAGCCAGGCGTTGCGATGGACAAGATCAAGGAATATGTCACCAGGGACGGTGCCGATATAAACAGGGACGAGGGCGCTGCTCTTTACAACGCGGTAGTCGAGGACGACGTCGAGAAGGCCAAGATGATATTGGACTTCGGAGCGCAGATCAACATCAGGGATAAGGCGAAGGCCATCATAAACTCCGCCAAGTCGAGGGAGATGATCGAGCTGCTTATCTCCAGGGGGTCGATAGCGACTTATAAGGTATACGAGAACATATGCCACTCTCCTGGTGCGGTGGAGTTCTGCCTCAAGGCAGGAATCAGCCCTGACTTCGAGAACTCGCTTCCTTATAGGAGGTCTGTGAAGGGAACGTTCAAGGACAAGAACGATATGGGCGAGACATATATGGAGACGCTCAAGCTCGTCATCAAGTACGGCGCTTCCCTCACTGGTACGAACGGAGAGTTCATGGCGCTCAAGTGGGCAGCGGAATATGCTAGGCTCGACGTTATGGAGTACCTCATAGAGGAGATAGGCGTCAAGCACACGTTCGTCGCGACCTACTCTTGGATAAGCTATGCTTTCAGGATCAGCGACAGCGCGAAGCTATCGGTATATAGGTTCTTGCTCCCATACATCCTGGAGTTCGAGCCGAATCTTTGGGATGCGCTCCCGGACACCAAGAAATGGCACTTGAAATTGGAGAAATAGAAAAATCCCGCTTAAGGCGGGATTTTTTTTTATATGCCTAGCTCACCGAGCTTTCCGTCCCTTTCGATTCGCTTCTTTTCCTCCTCGATGTCGAAATGTCCAATCTTCTCGCATATGCATGCCAGATCGCCGAACGAGCCCATCTGGTTGTTGATTACCACGTATTTGATGTCTTCGATGTAGAATGTGCTGCCTGGATAGCAATATATCCCTAAGTATGTTATTTTAGGGGGTGAGTCATCTTCTCCGTCGTAAAGCCAGTATTCGAATTTCATATCTTCCCTTTTTTCAATCGTCATCCCTTACGCACCTGGCCGCAGCCCTGTCGAATTCGGATCCTTTTCCGTTGTTCTTGTTCCTGCCGCTGTCTAGCTCGATCCCCCAATATCTGTTTCCTTCCGATTCCTGGGTCGATGACCACCAGAATCCTCCCTTGAGCCTCTCCACTATCTTGTCTATGGTTATCGAATCCTTCTTCTCGACTGTATAGCTTACATATCCGGGAAGGTCATGGAACATCTCCCTTTTCTGTGCCCTGTCGATGGTCATGAACAGGGTGTCCCATTCACCTATCCTCGGTATCCTCCATCCATGGGGGCACGATCTCATCGCCCCTTCTGGGTTGAAGTAGATGCTGTCGTAGTTGGCGTTCAGGAAAAGCCCGACGCCTGCCTGGTTCCTCTGTGTCTTCATATCGAGAACATAGTCCCTCTGGTATGGCTTCAGGTCGTCTATGAACCAGAGCTTCCAATGTATGTCCTGGGCTCCGTTCTCCAGCTCAACGACCCTCCCTATCCTGGCTATCCTATATAGATGCCCCTCGAAAAGGGTATCTTCCGAATGTGTGTACAAGCGGTTCTGCCCGAACAGAAGCCCGGGCAGTATGGTTGTCAATATGATTATGAGTCTGATCATTCCTTGTGTAGATAGTTGTTGACTACGTTGCTTATGATCAATGATAGGACTCCTATCGCGAGGCCACCGACAATCCAAAGTGGGTTGTTCTTCGTGACTGCTATCATTCCCGATAGCGCTACCACTGCCAATAAGAGACCTGCGAATATTGGCATTATTCCCTTTTTGGAAGTGACCTTGTCCACCCTTTCCGTCCAGACCAATCTCGAGATTGCGTCCTGCATATCCTTTCCGTATGCTGGAACGTCGTGCGTCGTGCCATCTACTTCTTCGATTGTCACTTTGTATTTGTAGTATCCTGGATGATCCTTGCTCTCTCTCAACATCTCTGCTTTGGTTGCCTTTCTTCTTGTCTTCATTTATGTGTTTGTTTTTTTATGCTAATATAGCGAAAAATATCATTCGTTGCTCCTCGGTATGTAATCTATCATCGACGCGCCATCTGGCTCGTGCACCAGGGGAGCATGCGGTGCGAAAATCGGCACTCTCCTGTCGTAGTTCCAATATAGCCAGATGTCCCATGCGTGCCACCCTGTGGTTTTCAGCTTCTCTTGGATCCTATCCCTTTCGCTACTCAAAACCAGGTAGCAGTGGGCGCATAGGAAATGGTCTATCTTCTTGTATTCGCCCATGTCCACTGCCGTATCCGATTCTGCGGCCATAGATGCCAATCCGTAGCTTATCCTTCCGAAAGTCACCATGGCACCATCGTTGGCTCTGGCGAACTCTGCTGCTCTGTGTATCTCTTCCGTCATCTGATCTGGTGGTATGGAGAAAGAGACGTCTCCCTCGACCACGAGGAGCGCGTCTATGTCCTCGCTGAATTCGTTGAGTATTGCGTTCCTATGTGCCATATATGCACCATAGTGTCCGTATGAGAGGACGGGTGGTGTTAGGTTGAACTCTCTGGATGGGTTTATTATCGCGGGCTCTGCGCATCCCTCTGAAGGGAGATCTGTCCTGTTGAGATTTGAGTATATCTCGCAGTATGCGTGGAATCCGTGGGAGAGGCTCCTCCATTTCCCAACCGACATTGATTGTTTTTTCATCCTGGACGACCATAGGTCTTCTGGGATGTCTTCCCTATGGGAAGGATTGAGTAGAAGGTGCGCTATTTTTATCTTCATTTATGTCTATTTTTTCTACCATTTCCTTTATTCAGTGCACCATAAGTAGGTGTCAATGAATGACAGCTTGGACAGAGTAATCTTAAGTTCACCAAATTATTATTTTCCGAGTTTCCATCTATGTGGTCTAATTGTATTGGAATCTTAAGAGTTGTTTCATTTATTTTCTCCCATCCGCATTCCATACATTTTGCACCATTTTTGTGTATCAGGTATCTCTTATAATTCGCTTCATATAAACTTGTGTCACCACTTTCTATCCTATCAAAGATAATATTTCTTTTGTGAATAGATTGACATATGTTGTTACAATATTTTCTACCTGTTTTTATTTCTTTATTACATGTTATACAATAGGTGTTTTTTTTTCTTTTTTTATTATTGAATGTTGCGCTGCAAGACCTGGAACAAAATAACTGATCTATATCAAGAGGTAAGTCACAATTTATACAATATTTTTGTTCTTTATTCTTATAAAGAGAAGTCTTTTCGCCGAACTCATTCATTTTGTTTCTGATGCTCGCTTCGCTTCTATTTGTCAAAGAAGATATTTCCTTATATGATAGACCAGATCGAACCATATTGATTACATCATTTATCTCGTCTATATTCCATCTCGTTATTTTATTCCCCAAAATATATTTTTTTTATTTATATATAAAGTGAGCGAATATACCCTTCTGGTAATCAACCACTTTTTTTATTTATTGTGGTTGTTATAAAATAAAAAAAATCCAATGATATTGGATTTTTTTAGAGCAGAAGAGGAGAATCGAACTCCCGTCTAAGCCTTGGCAAGGCCTTATAATAGCCACTATACGACTTCTGCATAATTGTGAGGGCGCAGCGAGACCGAAGTCCTCTTTTCATATGCTCCGCGCCGCGAATGACGGAGGCTGCCTCACTATCTTAGTTGACATTGTCAGAGCTAGATAGCACACTGGGAATTATATCAGAATCACCTGATTTGTTTTTCTTCTTCAGGAATTTTTTCAGAGATCCGAAGAGGGAAGCTTGTTCGTAGCTGTCCTTCAGCATCCTGTCCTTCGTGGACTCGAAGCTTCCTTGCAGAACCAGCCTTGTCGTGTTTTTGTCTTTCATCTTCTTGTCTTTTTTTGTACCAGCAGCGGGACTTGAACCCACAACCTTGACGATATAAGCGTCCTGCTCTGACCATTGAGCTATGCTGGCATATGGAGCGGGATAAGGGATTCCAACCCTCGACCCTCTGCTTGGAAGGCAGACGCTCTAAGCAACTGAGCTAATCCCGCTTGTTTTTATTTGTTGTTTTGCGGAGAGAGGGGGATTCGAACCCCCGATACGCTTTAGGCGTATACACGCTTTCCAGGCGTGCTCCTTCAGCCACTCGGACACCTCTCCTTTTTGTGTGGATCCTACGGGGCTCGAACCCGTGACCTCTTGCCTGCCAGGCAAGCGCTCTAGCCATCTGAGCTAAGGACCCTTTTTTCTTAGCATTCCCACGGGGAATCGAACCCCGCTTTTCAGGATGAAAACCTGATGTCCTGACCGATAGACGATGGGAACAAATCGATTCTTTTCGTGAATCACTCGGTGCATTTTGATAGACCAGTAGAGCACTTACTACCTGTGTTGGAAGGGAGGGATTCGAACCCCCGTACCCGTTAGGGAGCGGTTTTACAGACCGCCGCATTTAACCGCTCTGCCACCTTCCAGTGAGGATTGGATTTTACTCGGACGATTGCATATCGATGATATCTTTACTCCGACTATTGTTCCAATCTTGTAGTCCGTACGGGATTCGAACCCGTGATCTTCTCCGTGAAAGGGAGACGTGTTAAACCGCTTCACTAACGGACCATTTATTTGTGGATCCTAAGGGACTCGAACCCTTGACCCCCTGCGTGCAAGGCAGGTGCTCTAGCCATCTGAGCTAAGGACCCATATATTTTTGTGTTCACAAAAAAACCCAGCTGTTTGTCAGCTGGGTCGTTTTGATAATATCTATATCTCAACTCCTCGATGCTGACTCGGCACAGATATGCCCCGCCTCATAGGATTCGTATCCTATCGATGCTGCTGGTGCGTATATGTATGCTGTTGCTTTCATCTTTTGTTTTTTTGTTCTGTTTTCTTTTACAAATATAAGGACTTTTTCCAAATCCACAAGAGTATATATTATTTTTTTTATCTCTCTTTTCCTTTTTATCGCATTTTTCTCGAAAAGTTGTGAAAAATAGGGCTTTTTTTATTTCTGCGGAAGACAGAGAGCACGATTCCCATACCGTTGCCGGTACCCGACGCTTTCCAGGCGTGACTGGCACCTTGCCAGTTTATCTTCCAATTGCGGAGAACAGAGGAATCGAACCCCACCCGAGTTAACGGGCGACACGATTAGCAGTCGGCCCTATGCACCAGCATAGATTGCTCTCCAGTTGCGGAAGAAGTAGGTGTCGATCCCAATACCCGGGGGTACGCGCCGCTTTCGAGGCGGGCCTGCAGGCCGCTGCAGTTCATCTTCCATATTTTGCGGAGAAACTGGGGCTCGAACCCAGACACCTCGAGGGCCTACGCATTTCAAGTGCGCCGAGCTTAGTCCAACTGCTCTTATTTCTCCGTATGTCTTGTAGTCCCAGAAGGATTCGAACCCTCATCAGATCGTCCGTAGCGACCCGTCCTATCCGTTGAACGATGAGACTAAATTAAAAAAGCCTTCGGGTTATCCGAAGGCTTCAGTATCTATATATGATAGCATCTATGAACCCAATCGGATACAGCCTTCGCTTGATGAGCGACTAGACGATTCTGATATGTTCAAGTATGCTTTCATTTTATATGTTCTTGTTTCTTATATATTGCTAAAGTAGCTCTTTGTTTCGTATTTTACTAATATTAATTCAAAATTTGTTTTATTTCCTCTATCGAGTACATCTTGTCCGTCCTTGACTTATGTGATTCCCATCCCGCGACGAACGCTTCTATGATGGTCGGACTCCCGTTCTCTGCGATGAAATCCTCGTATGCTGCCTCTGCGTCGGTCTTCGGTCTTCTGTGGTGCGGGACTAGGTCTTCCCACTTGTCAGATCTTTCTGGCATCGTATTGTCTTTTTTTCATATATATCTGTAGAGCACCTCTATCTTCTCGTTGAATCCGCTAGGGATGTCCATTCCTTTTCGCTTGGCGTTTATGCTTTCTTTGACCAGCGCTATCGCGGAATTCTTTTCATCTTGCCCTACCCAGAATGGATACGGAAGCCTTTCTATGTCCTTGCTCTGGATGTTCATGGTGTGGTTTATCACGTTCTTCAGTATCTCGTTGCACTTTTTGGTTAGAAGCCAACCTATTATGAAGAGAAGCTCTTTCTTTTCCACTCCTTCCTTCAGGACTGCTATTGGTGCACCAGAGTCCAATATGTATCCCTCTGGGAGGTATCTTGCCTTTATCGATGAGGATATTAGCTGCCATGTCAGTCCTTCCCTCTTGAAGTATGGCTTTCCTCCGACTCCGTGCAGATACCAGTTTCCGTTCTTCTTGAAGGTGATCACCGCATCTCCTTCATCCTTCCAATATACGACTGTCTTGGGCATAGAGTAGAGTGCCTCGTTTGATGATTTGTTGTAGTTGCAGTAGTCTGGATGCGGGAGCTTTATTGTCTTGGGCGATTCTAGCTTCTCTATTCTCACGTTCCTTCTGGTCTTGCCCTTCGCCTCCATTTCGGTGAACTCCTTTGTCTTGCCTGTGCTTAGCTTGTTGTTCCTGGCCTTCGATATCTCTTTCTCCAATGTTATTGGGTCTTCGAAGAACGTGAAGTCGTATTCCTCCAATATTGTCCCGTCTTCTCTTATTTCCCTTAAGAATAGCTCGTTCTTTCCGATGGTCATGCCTGACGTTCCTATAAGGTAGGAATCTAGTTTATTTCCCTTGAAGTATCTTACATATTCTTTTTGTATGTACCAGGAGAAGTTGCTGGTCAGCGACATGTTCTCATATGGTATCTCTATTCCATCCAGGACTATGTGGTCTCTTTTGTCCGATTTTGAGTGCGTTAGGACTATCATTGGATAGTCTGTCTCCTCTGAAAAGTTGTCCAGCTTTTCTATTTCGTTGAATCCCTGGTCGAAAAGGAACATTCTGAGACCTTTCATTGTCTTTATGGTAAGGAAGGTGTCAGATGATATGAATATCAGCTTCCCATCTGGCTTCAGGCATTCTACCGACTTTATCATGAAGAACGAGTATGTCTCTTTCTTTATCTTGTTTCCTTTCCTCTTTCCATATCTCTTGTCCATCAGATCCTGGTATTCTGGATCGATCGTGCCGCCGAAGGGAGGGTTTCCTATGATATAGTCGAATCCGCTATCTGTGGTCGGATTGTATAGGAAATAATCAGAAAGGACCAGGTTGTGCGATTCTGGCATGAACCCATATTTTCCCTTTATGTTATTTATGCAGTCTTCGTAAAGCAATGGATCCATCTCTACACCGAATACGTTATCGTTCAGTATCCTTGTAAGTCTATGCTCTATGTCGCCTTCATACAATTCGAGGAATCTCTCTATTATGGATATGATGAAGTTACCACATCCGAAAGATGGCTCGAGTACCTTGTCGGTCTTCTTAAATTCCAGTCCTGATACTATCTCCTGGCATCTTTCTATCGGGGTCATGAACTGGCCCATCTGTTTTTTCTTGTCTCTCTTCGCTTTGGTTTCCGCCATAATGTTATATTCAGATCTATTGGATAAGTTCGTGAAAAAAGAAAGCCCTTTCGGGCCTTTTATTTAGAAGCTAATTCCTTTCTGGGTAAGCTTTTCTATCATGTCGTCTCTCTGTTTTGTTCTCAATGCTATATGGTCATCGATTCCTTTCTTCCATAGCTTGCATATTTCGTCTTTTTTCTGCTGTATGGTCTTTTCTTTGTCGATTGTATCTATGTTCTTGTAGAACTCAGACTCCTTAAGCATTATCTGTCCTGTCCCCGAGTTCCAAGTTAGCATCTCTATTATGTTCAGCATATCGAATATGTGTATAGAATATCCTGTTTCGTTCAGCTTCACCTTGATTATGTAATACGAGTCCATCTCTTCTTCCTGGATGAATCCCTTCATTATTCTTTTCATAGAGCACATATTGGGCTGGCCGTATTTGTGGTTGCCTTTCGCGTCTGTCTCCGTATATCCGAACTTCGTGTTGAATATGTTCCCGTCGACATATGTATCGCCCAGCTCTCTTGATTGCTTAGGTGATGTACCCCCGCATTTGTCTATCAATATCTCGGTGATGATGTCCTCCATCTGGGAAGCACCAGAATGGCCCTTCTCCTTTCCCTGGAAAGATTGTGACTCGTTCACTCTGTTGTGGAATCTATCATCTGACTCTATTGCGTTCTTTATCTCTTCTATTCTTTCTTTGCTTAACATATCTCGGTTTTGTTTAACAAATATAGCGAATAAATGTCTTCGCTTTTCATTTGATGATAAATTTTGGTAGGGAGGTGGGACTCGAACCCACGACCACGCGGTTAACAGCCGAAGTAACCCTTTTGATCGGTACCCGATTGGGACAAAGTCTCGAAAGAGTATTAGTACGTGCTCTACCAGCTGAGCTACTCCCTACGTTTGTTTGTATTGTTTTTTCCTTTTTTGTTTCCAGTTCCTCTTGTTTCTGTCCTTCCATGTTCCTGGCCCGCAGTAGCCGTAGAAGCTACCGCACCTCTTGCAGCATATGAAGCAGTACTGGGTCTCGCGCTTCTGGAGGATAGTGTATGTTCTTCTATCCGTTGTGTTCTTTAGCGTCTCTTTTTTCATGTGTCTAGGTTATTTTTGGTTAACCTAGAGCGCGTCGAATTTCTTTTTCATGTTGTTTTTGTTTTTTGTTGCCCCGGCAGGGATTGAACCTGCGATCCCCTGATTAAGAGTCAGGTGCTTTACCGCTCAGCTACAAGGCATTATCGGCGACCTTCCCATATGGCCAGTTTCTCGGCCGAAGGCCGTATGGGATTCCGCTTACTTTTGGTGTCGAACGGGACTTGAACCCGCGACCTCTAGATCCACAATCTAGCGCTCTGACCTGCTGAGCTACCGACACAGTGACCCCGGTGGGTTACGATCCCACTCTCCCCATATTAAAAGTATGGTGCTTTCCCGATTAAGCTACGGAGTCATATTGCGCGCCGCCAAGGATTCGAACCCTGACCCTCTGGGTTGGAACCAGAGATGCTCGACCGTTACACCAACGACGCTTGTTTTTTGTTGCCCCGGCAGGGATTGAACCTGCGATCCCCTGATTAAGAGTCAGGTGCTTTACCGCTCAGCTACAAGGCATTGTTGGGTGCATGAGGAGTTTCGAAATCCCGACCTGTGGCTTCACAAACCACCGCTCTTCCTCTGAGCTACACACACCATTTGTTCTGGTGGAGCCGACGGGTTACGATCCCGTTCCTCTGGATTTTCAGTCCAGCGCAATGACCACATCTGCCACAGCTCCTTATGTTTGGCACGCGATGCGGGAATCGAACCCACCCACCGAGGTTTTGGAGACCTGGCCGACACCTTGTCGTATCGCGTATTTTGTTTTGTGTGCCCCAGGGGAGTCGAACCCCTACCCGCAGCTTTTCAGGCTGCAGTGCTCACCTCGCTTACACCAGAGGCACATATAATAAAAAAACCCAAGTTCAGATGAACTTGGGCTTCTAGCTTCTATATCGTTTTGTTTAGATTGTCGTTAGATCTTCTGAGAACAAACCGAATACGATTCCAGCACCAAGTTCGGGTCTTTTGCTAAACCACTTGCTTGATTTACTAAAATGCTTATGTTTACTGTTTGTTGTCATTGTATTATATATTAAAAAGTTTCTCTCTCTTTTTGTTTTCTATTGCTAAGATAGTAAAAAGTTTGGATTCTCAGCGATTTTTTTTTGTTTTTTTTTCTTCGGTCTTATATCAGACCTGTTTCACGCTGCTAATATACGGATTTTTTCTTTGCGTCAGTGCTTGCTCGCGTATTTTACCCCCATTATGGTTCCTATTATGGAGAACGCGTTGGTCAGTAGTATGCTGAATAGGTTGCTCCAGGCTGGCCCGATGACGGATGTGTCCTTTCCCATCGCCAGGGAGACTCCGTATAGGATTGTGGTGACGACCCCTATTCCGACAACGATCCAGAGCGCCGCCCTTACTATCGCGTTTATCAGCTCGAACTGGGTCTTCTTCTGCATCAGGTCAAGGTCGCTCTCCGCCGCCTCCTTAGCCTTTATGGCCTTGTGCTTGGCGTCCTGAGCCTCCTGCAGTGCTTCCTTTAGTTCGTCGCTTATCCTCTGGTTCTCCTCCTTCCACACAATCAGCTCGGCGTTCTGTGCCTCTATCTTCACTTTGTTTTGCTCTGCCTCATCCAAGGAATCTCTGAGGTCACCCATCAGCTTGCTCTTCTCCTCGTTGGTCTTTATGAGCTCTGTGTTCTGTATCTGTATCTGCTTGGTTACCTCTAATCTCTTCCTTAGTTTCTCCTTCTCCTTTTCGGTCGCGGTCGTGATGTATTTGGCAAAATCGTCGTCTCCTTCATCTGGCTCGACTATCTTCAATATAGTTCCCTCGAGATAGATATTCTTCTCGTTCGCGAGCTCTATGAGCTCATCCCTGGTCTGTCGGCATAGCTTCATTGCTATCTATATATCTTGAACGGCGCTGTCCTGTTCTTGTATGTCGCGTAGTCGTTCTTGAACTCTTCCAGCCTCGGCTCGATCTCGTCGTTCTTGATTATCCAGAACTGAGCCCCGGCCTGGAGTGCCTTCGCTTGTTCCGCCACCTCGTCAGAAGAGGATATTATACCGATGACTACGTGGTTTCCGTACTCGAAGTTTATCTTCCTGATGAGTTCTATCCCATCAAATGTCGATCCAACGATGTTGAGGTCGACGAACACGCACTCTGGTCTTCCCTTCGGATTCTTTTGCCAGTTCGCGAATAGATCCTCTGCCTTGTCCGCCGAGTTTATGGCCTCGAGTGAAAGTGAGATGTCGAGTAGGCTGCATGCGTTCTCGAAGACGAGGTGGAATAGGGTCTCGTCGTCTACCAATAGGATTGATTCTATCATTTCGTGAATATCTTTATTTTTGTTCCGCCTTCTTCAGCTCTTTCCGCCGTGACTGCGAATCCGTGCTCTTTTAGTATCGCGAGGCATATGTTGAGGCCGAGGCCAGTCCCACTCTCCCTCTGTCCCTCTTTCCTTGTGTATGGCTTCGAGTAGTTCTCGAAATCCTCCTGGTCCATCCCCCTTCCGTTGTCCTGTATCACTATCACGTCACCCTCTGGGTATATCCTGACCTTCTTCGTGCCGCTGTCGTTGTACTTCAGCCCGTTCCTGATGAGGTTGTCGACTGCGGTGCAGAATAGGGATTCGTTTAGCACCATCACAGGGAGATCCTTGCTAAGCTCTACCTGGTCACTGTACGACGTGGTGGATAGGAAATTTTCCAATGCCTGTCTTATGTCGCATTCCGACTTTGTTAGTTGGCTGTCTTTCTTTACGAGGTTCGTGAATTCGTAGACTCCTTTGTATACTTTCTGTGTGTGCTCAATACCTTCCTTAAGCATCCTGATGGGTATCTCCAGTTTGTTGTCCTTTATTATCTCAGGGGTTAGCCTCTTTACGAGGGACTTTATCCCAATCGGTAGATAGGTGTTTATCCCGCTGTGCATGTCGTGTCTGAGTATCTTGGCAGCGTGCTCCAGATAGGTGTTCTTTTTCTCTATCTCCTGGGAGGCTTCTATGATTTTCGTCACGTCCTGCCTGATTGATGCGAATCCCTTCAGTTCGCCTGATGCTGAGTCGAAGCTCGCCTTTATATAGGTGTCTACGTGGTATAGAGTCCCATCCTTCGCCCTGTTTGTTACGATGGCGTTCCATATCTTCTTGTCCTTTATTGTCGTCTTGTACATATCCGCCCAGAAATCCTTGTGGTGCATCCCCGAGTTGACTATGTGGTGATCCTTTCCGAGTGCCTCCTCGAGCGTCCATCCTGATATGTTTGTGAACTTGTCGTTGACGTACGTTATCTTTCCCTTCTTGTCTGCCTTGGAGACGAGTACTGCCGCGTCCAGGAAAGACTCTATGTCCGTCAGGTTCTTGGTCACGTTGTTGGTCTCTGCCACGGAGTACGCGAAGGAGTATAGTGATGAGAGTATCTGTGTGAAGTCTATCTCTGGGTCGATCCATTTCCTCTTTACTCTGCTCTCTATACAGATTACTCCTATTACTTTCCCCTTGTATAGGATAGGTACGTCGAGCATGGACTTTATTCCGAGTGGTTTAAGATACGCTTCCTTGAAGCAGGATGTGGCGCTGTGATTTTCAGCGTCGTTCGCAACGATTACTGGATCTGCGTCGAGGTGGTCGAAGTACGCCTTGAAGTCCTTGTATTTCAATACTGCACCACTTTCCCAATTGCCTACTACTCTCTCATATATAACCTCACATTTTATGGATGTCTGATAATTGTCGTACATCCATATGCTGCACCTGTCCACGTCTAGGCTATCTGCAACGTTCTTTGTCAGGATTTTGCCGCCATCTGCCAGATTCCCCTCGTAGAGAAGCGTATTGTGTGATGCCTCTATCAGAGTGGAGTTTAGCTTTTTGGTGTATTCTGCTAGCCTTTCGATATCCCTTCCCCTCTCGATGTGCCTTCTGGCTATCCTTACGAAGAAGAAGACGAAGGCTCCTATCGCGATGTGCTCGAATATCTTGGAGTCCGTGCACTGTGTGGTCATCCCGAGTAGGAGAAGCACCTTCAGTGTCAGGAAGGCACCCAGTGATATTAGGGCACCTGTTAGGTTTACCTTGCTTTTGGTAGATATCATCTGTCGGTTTTTTTTATAGGGTTATATATTAAACCGCCAAACGGAAAAAGGCCAGTCTCTCGACCGGCCTTTCTCTATCTGAAGAGCAGCTTTCCCAGCTTTATGGCCTTCCTCTCGAAGTCCTCAAGCGTGGTGTTGTTCTCGATTATGAAATGCGCCTCGCTCTTCGGTATGGTGAAAGATCCGACTTCTTCTGGAAGCCTCTCCGATGCGTCCACCCATATGATGTGTTCGAACAGTTCTTTCGCGCCATGGAACTCGTCGATGTTCCTCATACCCACGTAGCAGTCGGAATTGGATATTATCTCCTTGGCGAGCCTTGCCCTGTCCTCGCCGTTGAAGTCGGTGATCATCCTGTACCAGATGTCCCTATGGTTCTCTCTGTCCTTGAAGCACTGCTCGAAAGTCTCGTATCCCATCTCGTCCTTGAGCTCGTCGTAGATGAATATCTCCGCTGCTGCCTCGGATGACGACTTGAAGGTCATCCCGAAGTGCTTGTTGAGCAGCTCCGCGAGTGTGTCCTTTCCGTGCCTTGCGTTCCCGAGTATAAGGACCTTCGGGTATTTCTTGGCATTTCCGTGGAGCTTGGCTAACTTCACATATAGGCTCTCTATCTCCTTGTAAGTGAGGTTGGACTTCTTTCCGTTTATGTCGATCGTACAGGCGACTACGTTCCCTTCGATATATCCCTTCGCGGAATCTATCCTATCGAAGGACCTGGCCATCGGACCATCTTCGGTGAAAGGTATTCCCGTGTAGTAGCACGTCTTGTATTCGAGAAGCCTTCTCACGTAGTCGAATCCAAGGTTGAATTGGAGCTTTCTGTCCTGTGCGCTCTGGAAGATGTTTATCAGCTTCTTGGCGACCTCGACATCCGTTATGGACGACTTTTTCTGCAATGGTGCTTTTGTTTCTGTTGCGGGTGGTGTCTGTTCCATTTTTTCGGCTACCGCCTTCATCATCAGCTTTCCAAGCTCTTCTGCGCTGATGGTCTCCTCTGCTGGTTTTTCAATCGGATCTTTTCCTTCTTTTATTACCTGGCTTGGCGGTGGCGTCGGCTTTTGGTCGACCGATTCCTTTTTGGCCTTGGCCGCAGGCTTCTTGGCCGCGGTCTTTCTAGGTGCCCTCGGCTTCTTGGCGGGGGCTGTTTGGACTTCTTCGTCCTTTGTACTGGCTGTGTTCATATGCCTTCTTGTTTTTATCCGGCGAAAGCGTCTATCACGAATCCAGATCTTGTTCTGAAATTCATTCTTCTAGCATTTACGTTGTGCTCGAGCATCAGTGCGTTTCCGTCCTCTTCCACCACTCTTGTGGTGAAGCCGCCTTCTTCAGCGTATTTCTTCGCTTCTTCATAGGTCTTGCCTACGTATTCTTCCTTGGAGTAAAGGCCTCCGTTCCTCAATGGCATCTTTTCCATCTTTTTTATTTTATTTTAGGAGCTCGTCCAGGTTCTTGTCCCTGATGAGCCCTGAATCCTGGATGATCCCATCGTATATCACCCTGAACTTCTGCTCTTGTATCTTCTTGTGGAGATCCTGTATCTGTTCTTTGACCTCGTCGTACATCTTCCCGTCCTTGTACATCACCCTGAACGAGTTGTTGTAGGAACGCTGTATCCCCCAGGTATTTCTGTCTATGTTTATTCTGACGATGTTGTTCTCGTTGTATGGCTGTGCCTGTGACAGATTGGGGGTGTTCTTGATCCTGGTTATGTCTTCCGTCGATATGGTTATGCTGTGGTCGTATATCTCGACATGGCATCCGTATTCCACCATTGACAATATGAGATCCTTGACCTGAGTCCTCTCCTCTTCTGTGCATTCGGTGATGACGTCGTCACGACACTCTTCTGTTTTGAGTCCGACTGCTTTTTCTACTGGGTAGTTCGATGCGTCTCTTATGGCGTCGATTATCGCCTTTTTGAGCTTTTCGTTCTTGTTCTTCTTGTTCTTCTTGTCTTTCTTCATATATGTTATGATTTCGGTCCCATCCCCAAGTCCCTTATATCGGACAAGGCCTTGCCTATCGTTCCGAAGAAGGCTTTTATCTTAACTAAAAAATCCTTGAGCTTTCCCATATGTCTTTTATATGGGACTCCCAAGGATTTGTTTTAGAGTCTGTTGTGTTATCCGAGAACTTCGTCGATTCGGTCTTCCCTGAACGATGCGATGTCGATGTCTACCTCCACCATCTCGTAGAAGCTCATGGCCACCATCGAGAGGTATGTGTCGATTTCATCTTCGGTGCACTTCGGGTGGAGCCTTGCATAGAAGTTGTCTTTCCTCGAATAGCCCTTATCCGGATTGTCTCCGTGCTTCTCGTACATCTCCTTCTGGAATGCCTCGAATGTCTCTTCGTCCACGTTCAGAACGTTCTTTAGTCCCCATGTGTAGTTCTGGATGTCCTCTTTCAAGAAAGACTCGATGTTCTTCCTCCTGACTTCCGCTTCGGCCGCCTCTTTGGTGAAACAGACCAGCTGTGGGGATCCTCCATCGGTCTCCTCGTAGATATTGTCGTCGTACTCATAGCCCTTGGCCATCACGATGTATGATTTCTTATTGCTCATTGTCTTTGCCTCTCATTAGGTTGATATTGTCGTTCATCGCCTCCATCATCTCCAGGATTGACTGCTGGTAGTTGACATAGGCCTTCTGGTACTTGATGGCGTTGTCCATCATCTTCTGTGACTTGTCCGCGACGCCCATAGCGCCCTCTGCGCTCTGCGCGATGGTCTCCATCGCTTTCTTCTGCATCTCGTACAATCCTGGGAACGGATTCACCTTCTGCAGGTTGTCCATCGCCTTCTTCTGCATGTCCATCCAATCGGACAGGAAATTCGCTGTGTTCATTTCTTTCTATTTTTTAGTGTTCTTGATGTATCTGAAGTCCTGCTTGTACTCGATAGACTGCAGGGTCTTGTAGATTAGCTTGATTACCGCCTTCACGTCCTTCTTGTGGACGGTCTCGACTGTCGTGTGCATATATTTCAATGGTAGTGAGATTAGCTGGCACGCCACTCCTCCGTTAGCCTTGTAGAAAGCCCCAGTGTCCGTCCCTGAGTTTCCGTTGTAGCTTCCCCTCTGGAACTTTATCCCGTTGTCCTCTGCTGTTTTCACCACCTGCTTGTGCAGGTTCAGCTGGATGTCCGCTCCCCTGAAAAGGACAGGCCCTTCTCCGCACTTCGTATCGCCGGCCGATACTGGATCCATCAGCGGAGTCGATGTGTCGTGGCACACGTCCGTGATTATCGCCACGTCAGGCTTGATAGAGTTGGCGATCATATGCGCCCCTACCAATCCGATCTCTTCCTGTACCGCGTTTACCACGTACAGAGAGTATGGTAGCTCGATTCCTTTCTCCTTAAGCTTCCTAGCGACCTGGGCGATGATGTACCCGCCGATTCGGTTGTCTAGCGCCCTGGAGATATACCTTCCGTTCCTCTCCTGGAACTTCGTGTCGTATACCAATGGCGTCCCTACGAAGATTCCCATCTCCTCTACTTCCTCTTTTGAGGATGCCTCTACGTCGATGAAAAGGTTGTCCACTTTGGGCGTAAGCTCTGCCTTCCCCCCTTTTCTCTCGTGGATGGCCAGCCATCCGAAGTGTCCGTTCACGATTCCCTTCTCTCCTAGAATCTGCACTGGAGTTCCTGGTGCGATGTGATGGTCGCTGCCGCCGTTCCTCACCACCCTAATGAACCCCTTTCCGTCGATGTGGGATACCGTCCATCCGATTTCGTCTGCGTGCGCCTCGATGACTACCTTGTAGTCCTTTCCTGGGTTGATGACCCCTACCGCTGTTCCATAGATGTCCGTATATGTCTCGTCGACATATGGAGCTATGTAGTCCAGCCATATCTTCTGTCCCGCTGTCTCTAGCCCCGTCGGGGATGTCGCGTTCAGGTAATCCTCTAAAAATTGTTTCTTGTCCATTTTCTTAATTTACTGATATCTTTGTGTCTCTTGCTATCTCCTGGAAAGATCCGTCCTTGCAGTGCGAGCATACGAGTATCTTTCTCTCTATCTTCTCGTCCCAGATTATAGGGAGCTTGATCTTGTCGCCCTTCAGCCATTTGCCGTCAGTGGTAGACTCCTCGACCTCTATTACGGCGAGGTAGGGCTTCCTGTGGTGCGACCACTCATATTCCTCCAATAGGGCGGGTATCTTGTATTCGTTGCCCTCTTCGCTGATCGTCAGCTCGAGCTTCTGTCCGGGCGAGTAGCTTGTCCAGTCTATCATAATATGCTTTTTGATTGTCTGATGAATGTTTCCAGGTCTACCTGGTGTCCCATGTCCTCGTATTCCAATTCTACGGATCCTATGAAGCCGTTCTTGGTCAAGAAAAGGAATGTCTTTTCAGGGCTTATGACGTCGTCGTTCTCGCCAAGGACTATCTTTACCCTCGACGTGATATAAAGTGGCATCTCGTAGCCCAGGTCGAAATATCTGAGGTCGAAAGCAGGGTTGAAGCATAGGCCGGTCACCTTGCAGTTCGTCGCGAGGTAGAACGCCATCTGCCCGCCCATCGACGATCCGATGACGTGGGTCACGCCTTCTCTCTTTATCGTATCTGTCAGGCTATGGTATAGGTTCTTTCTTGTCTCTTCGTCCTCCCAGTCGATGGAAGGGGCTATCACTTCTCCGAATATCTCCTTCAACGCGTCAACCTTGACAGGGAGCGGAGATGATTGGAATCCGTGGATGTATAGAGCTTTCATATGGCTAATATAATGTTTTTATTTTTATGATCAATTCGACAGCGGCATTTTTATCGCAGGGTGCGACTGGTATCCCTCCAGGGCGAAATCTGATATCTCGAGCTGGGCGATCAGGTTGATGTCGTCGAACAGATTCCTATAGAAGCTACTGTCCTTGGCATGCTTTATCTTCGGAAGCTCGTATGGCTGCCTCGAGAGCTGCTCCTTTATCCCATCGATCTGGTCTACGTAGATGTGCGCGTCGCCAAGGGTGGCGATGAGCTCCTCTGGCACCATATTGGCTGCCTTGGCGTATATCTCGAGCAGAAGCCCATATGACGCCAGGTTGAACGGAAGCCCTAAAGGGACGTCGTTCGACCTCATGCTGAACTTGAGGGAGATTGCCCTTTCAGGGACTCGGTTCGCCCTCATATCGTCGGTCTCGTTCTCCAGGCCTGCCTCGAGGTGCTCGAGAACTACACCGTTCTCTCTGCACCATTCCCTTCTCTCCTCTATGTCGAGTTCCCTCGTGTAGAGCTGGAAATCGGTGTGGCACGGCGGGAGCGCCATCTCGGAAAGATCCCCCACGTTCCAGGCGGATACCCTGTTCCTCCTGCTGTCCGGGTCGTTCTTGAGCAGCTTCATCGATGTCTCTATCTGGTCGATTCTCTTGTGTTTCCAGCTGCCTCCTCGCTCTCCGCCTTCCCATTCGTTGTCCACGCAGACATCCGTATAGCTGTCCCATTTCCTCCATTGGAATCCGTAGATAGGTCCGAGGTCTCCCCATTTCTCGGCGAAGTCCGCGTCCTCTTTAATCTTCCTCACGAATTCCTCCTTGGATTCGTATTCCAGTGGCTGGAAGTCGATGGTCGGGTTGTCCCTCCTTATCTTTGCGTCGGTCTCGATCTTCCATCTCTCGAAGGCCTTGTAGGCGTCGCCGTCCCAGATGTGGCATCCGTTGTCGACCAGGAACTTTATGTTTGTCTCTCCCCTGAGGAACCAGATGAGCTCCGCTATTACGCCCTTCATATACATCTTCTTCGTCGTTAGGAGCGGGAAGCCCGTCCTCATGTCGTGCCTGATCTCCCTTCCGAAGACGCTTATCGTCCCGGTCCCCGTCCTGTCTCTCTTCTTCCTTCCGTTCTCGAGTATGTCCGCCAGCAGCGCCTGGTAGTCCGTATCCAGTTTGTTCATAGTTGGTTCTGTCTTTTGTCCTTTTATATTGATTTTCGATGGCAATGTTCTCAAATAAAAAAGGAGAGACGATTGTCTCTCCTTTCAATGCTCTCCTTCTTTTAGTCGTTCAGAAGCTCCGCGATCGCTTCGTCCCTTACGCATGCCTTTATGGCTTCCGCGTCGTTCTCTCCGTCGAGAAGGATTGTCTCGTGCCCCTCTGGGATGTTCACGAAGATGCTCTCTATATGCTTTCCGTTGAACTGGTGCATTAGGTATTCGCCCAGGTCGATGTCCTCTGCGTATGTCCCGTCGCTGAACTGGACGCCCACTTGTATCTTACCGTTCAGGTTGGGTATCAAGAGCGCCTCTATTCCCTCGCCGACTCCGTCGTCTCCGAATTCCTCTACCTCGCTCTTCTTCTGTGCGATGTATTGCTTCAGCGTCATCACCTCCGCGAAGCCCATCGTCTCCACAGAAAGCGTCCCATATTTGGATTTGACTGGCTTGTTGCCCACTCTCACATCGAAAGATGAGAAGTCGTCCGTCAGGCTGAAATCGCCGCCGTCGTCGGTATATCCATAGATCACGATGTGCTCTGGCTGTTGTGTCTCGTAGACGTCCTTCGCGTGGTATTCTCCTTCTTCTGGTTTCTCTAGATCTTCCAATTCGACGTCCATTTCACCAGATTGGGTATGCTGTGCGATACGCGCTTTCAGCTCTTCGATGTCGAAATCAGCTTCCGCTTCCTCTTCTTTTGCGTATGAGTTCGAGCCAGCGACCTTGTCGAACTCCTCGTCCTGCTCGAATCCTTTCTTCATCAGCTTCGTTGTGAGCTGGTGCCAGTTGAGTTCGCCTCGGTATTCGATCTCGATGACTCCGTTCTCCATTGACATCTGGAACTTGCCCTCTGGGTCGATGGTTTTCATGGTAGTGGTGATCTCTTTGTATTTATCTGCAGGTATTCCTTTCGTGAAATCCTCTTTCCCTGCCATCTTGATGACATAGTATCCTTCGGTGAGCTGCTTGAACAGAACGTCTTTCTTGAGGTTCATAAGTTCCGCGATCTTGTCCGCTACGTGTCTCGTTGATTCGTCCAACCCTGTCTCCGGCTTGATTTCCTCTGATACGTGGAACACGATTCCGTTCGGCTCTTCCTGTGGCTTGAGAGATTCGAGGCGGCTCTCCAATACTCGGAGCTGCTCAGTCCCTTCTGCCTTCTTCTTCTCTGCCATAGAGATGTCCATATCCGCTTTCTTGATGTCCTTAAGCTTCTCCTCGATTCTGTTCTTCAGCTCTCTCTCCTTGTCCTCGTTCATCTTCTTGAACATCTCTGCTAGATAGTCCGAATGAGACTGTTCTGGTGCTTGTTCTTTTTCATCGATTGATTCCTCCTCTTCTTCAGAGTCTTCAGTTTCCTCTTCAATCTCTTCTTCTTCATCTTCGTCGTCGAACGAAAGCAATGCGTCCAGGGCAGAAAGTCCCTTTTCTGAGATTTCCTTTGACTGCTCTTCGATGCTCTCTTCCTCTTCGTCGAATAGGGTAGCCAATACGTCGACTGGCTTCTTGTGCTCTACCTCCAGGTAGCAAAGCTTCCCGTCCACGTCAGTGAACTTCAGGCCAGCCAATACGAACTTCTGGGCGTATCCCGTCACTCCCATGTTGTCGATGTCCTCGATTAGGCTCTTGATCATCGCTTCGTTGGAAAGGCTCGTTCCCTCTTGCTCCTCGAACTTGATCGTCCCCTCGTCGCAGATGGTGATCTTGAAGATAGCGCCCTCCAATATCCCTGATAGGTGCTTGCCCTCTACGAACGCGATGTCTCTGATGAATCGGATTTTTGCCCCGTTGACAGCAGACACGAAGCTCAAGAACTTTCGCTTAGGCTTGTATTCTCCGATGATTGGCTCTTTCGGTTGTGTTTCTTCCGTGTCCTCGCCCACCGCTGGGTTTGATTTATTGCTTTCTTCGTCCTCGAAGCGTGATAGTTCGGTGCTGTTCATATTTTACGTTTTAATACTTTTTACAAATATAATGATTTTTCTGGTTTCTTCTATTCTTCCTCGTCTTTTTTCTGGAACACCATTGTCTTGAAGGAGAAGAGCCCTTTGTAGTGTGGCCAGATTTCCTTGATCAATCTCTCTGCCTCATCCCTGTTCTCGAAGTTTCCGACCCTGACATACCAATATGGTGAGTCGAACGTCAGGTATGACTCTATCTCGGGGTGGTATTTGATGAACTTCTCCCTTATCTTCACCATATCCTGCTTCTTGTCAGAGAAGTCGAGCTGAACCCTCCATCCCGGGATCATAGGCTTGTCCTGTCTGCCGCACTTCGCCTGTATCAGAGAGTATATCTTCTTGTCCATGGTTATCTCGACGCCATCTATGTAGAACGTGGTGTCCTGGCCATATGCTGCGAAGGCCATTAGCATGAATATTGTTGACAATATCTTTTTCATATGGCTAATATACGAAAAAAGCGCCTTTCGGCGCTTTCTGTGTTGGTTTTTTTTATTATGCTGTCTGTGTCTGTGGTAGCTCGGCGAGCTTGTCAATCTTTCCTCTGATCTCAGACAGAGTGATCTGGTTGTGGAACTTGCCGTCCTGGTAGATCACCTGTAGGATTCCCTCCTTCTCTTGATCCAGCGTGCACTGTACGCCGACAGAGTGGTCTCCGTCCTCGGTCTCGTGAACAGAGATGAATCCTTTCAGAGACTTCTTGGTTCCGTCGTCGGAGATAGGATCCTTGTAGATGTCGTAAGCCACTCCGTTGGCCTCGAACCAGGCGCCTTTCGCGGCGAATCCGAAAGTGTCGCGTGTGTTGTACTGGTAGGTGTACGATCCAACTCCCAATACGATGTTCGTTGCCGCGAATCCTTTGGCCGCCAACCTTTCGTAGATCTGAACCTGGCGGTCTGTCGTGATTGAGTCTCCGTAGATCGCGCCGATGTGCGGATCCAAGACTTTATACCCTTGCTCGTTTACGGTTCCTCCGAAGATGTCCCATAGGCACTCAATCAATCCTTTCGTGTAGAACTCTGGGTAGAACGCTCTCATTTCGTTTTCGTTCAAGTCGGTTCTTCCGTGCCCACAGATTATCTCTACCGGATCTCCAGAGTCAGGGCGGATTACCAGCTTACCATCGCGGTTCATGATCTGGTCTTTCAGGTCGAAGCAGTACCCACCCTCTGATGGCTTGGCAACCTTCGTGATGTCGAAAGTGTCCATCACGACTGAAAGGATGCCTTTGTCGAACTTGTTCATCCAGTCCACGAGCATCTGCTTCTCGCCTACCGTGAATATCTTCGTTGTCGATACGGAGTGCTCGGAAGCGTTCACAGAGTTGATTGATACCTCGTTCTCTCCGTAGAAGTATCTAGCAGCAGGAATGACTACCAACGTGTCGGATCCTCTGAAAGAAGTTGCGTGTCCCAATCCTGAAGACACCATAGTCCAAGGGTCGATTCCCCTTGCAGAGAAGTCGTGTGCCAAGAATGGGATGAGCCAAGCGTTCGCTGGGTCTGTCTTAAGTACCCACTCAGTCAGGTTTCTTTTGTACTTCAGAGCGATCGTCGCGGATGTCGCAGGTTTCCACGCCAAAGAAGACACGATAGTCTCCAGGAAAAGGGTGAGCCAAGCGAATCCTTTCTTCGTGTTGATGAACGTCATGTGAGGAACGTTAGGGCGCGTCTCGATTCCTTCAGGAAGCGCCTTCACCCTGATAGGAAGGTATCCTAGTTTGTGAAGTGCGATGAAGTGCTCTCCGTTGTACTCCATTCCTAAGTACGCGCTCATGTCCTTTATGAAGTTCTCGGCTACCTCGACCGGCTGCGCGAAGAAGTTCTCCGTGAACTCGTCGTGGATCCATCGCCAGGTAAGTTGCTGGCCGAACGATACGATCTTCGTGATTCCTTTGGGTGCGTGCTTCGTCGAGCGCGGAATCCATGTTCCGTATAGGAAGTCTGTCCCGTCCGCGAGCATCGCAGGGTGTCCGATCTTGTATCCATCGGTGTAGAAAAGTGATGTAGGTCTAAACATGATTTTATTTTTTATTTTGTAAATATAGTTATATTTTCTATTCAGGATCGCCCCCTTTGAGGATTATCGTGAAATTTCTGCTGAGCAGCTTCCGTCTCATCTTGTATTCGATGAATATGTACTCGTCGAAAAGGCCTTCGTCGCCGTGCTGGAAGTAGGTGAACGTCATCCACTTCAGCTTCGGGCTCTCCATTGCGTATGTTATCTCTTTGTATTCGGTTATCTGCTCGAATATGGACTTCGAGCACTCGCACGTCTCTACCTGGTCGAACTTCCTGACGACGAAGTCGTGCTTTATGGAGTCGCTTGCGTAATAAAGGAAAAGTCCAATGGACTCTTCCGACCTGCTGTTCCCTATCTCGTCGGGGATTGCCGCCCTTGTCGAATCTGGAGAGCCTGCCTCTTCGAGGGCGTTCCTCCTCCTTTCCGCCGCGAGCTTTCCTATGTTGTAGTTGACGTCCAGGTTGGTCGTGAAAAGGCCTCCCTTCCTTATGTGCTGTGCTATCGTATCCAGGACGTCGTCGAGATTGGTCCCCTTCTGAGGGTATGTGTACGCCACGCCTTTCTTTACGTGGAAGTACTCCTCGAAGTTTATGTCCTCCCATTGGATTGTGTCCTCTTCCTCTGAATATGTCGTGTCCGCCTGCGCGAACGCGATAGCCTGTATCATCAGGAACATCGCAGCTATTATTGCCTTCATATGTCTATGTTTTTTAGAATAGTTTCTCTTTCCATCCATCTGTCTGGATTCCGCTTATGGTCTTCGTGAACTCTGCAGCGTCCGCGTAGTCCTCTTCTCGGAATCCTCCCTCGTAGTTCCAGTCTGTCTCCGAGAGCCACTCCTCTGCGTCCTCCTGGGCGATGTTGTACCTCCAGGCGATTTCCTTCGCTGAGCTCGGGTCTTCCTTTATCCTCTTGGCAGTGTCGAAGACGATGGACAATATCTCGTCCAGGATGGCCTCGTTCCCTTCCAGGACTTCTTTCCTCACGGCTATGGCGAAGCACGGCCACGGGGTCTCTATGACGCCCACTCGCTTGCACTTGCCTGCGTCGACGAAAGGCTTCGTCGTGAACTTCTCCCATAGGAACACTCCCGCCGCGTGGCTCTCGAGCGCCCATAGTCCGCCATAGATGTCTCCGACCACCTCGAACTCGAGCTCCCGGAACGACCATCCCCTGTTCAGGGCGTTGACGAACGCCATCAGGTGCGAGCCTGATCCCTCTCTTGATATGGCGAACTTCTCTCCTCGGATGTCCTCGGGAATCTCGGTGTCTTCTGCGTCCGATGGGACGTGTATGCCCCATTTCAGAGGCGACTTGACATATGTCGCGAGTATCTTGGCGTCCAGCCCTTCTAGGATGGACTTGGTTATCCCTTCTGTCAGCAGCACCGCGATATCGATCGAGCCAGCCTGGAGCCCCTTTATCATCTGGCCTGTCCCGCCTGTCATGTCCGACCAATGGAGCTTCGCGCCGATGCTCTCTATCTTTCCTTCTTCGATGGCCATTCGCCAGGGAAGGTTGAAGTGCTCGGGCACTCCTCCTATCTTGAAATTCTTCATAGTATCCTGTCTATTTTCTTGTCCCTTATCTTGATGTCGAGATCCGGCATCTTTATGTTCTGTCCCATAATCAGCCCTTTGCTCAGAGTGCTCAGCCCGACCGTGTATTCGTTCACCAGCCTCGCCTCCATTTGGCTGATGTTCTTGGGCGGATTTTCGCTGTCGAGCTCATAGTATCTCTGCTGCTTGACCGATGTTATCTTGGCGAACATCCTATCCTTCTGGAGGAGATGTCCTTCCTCTATCAGGATGCTGAATATGTCGCCTGCGCGCCATTGGGTCACTACTGTGTAATCTTCCGAGAACGGAAGGTTCTCGAAGAGGCATACGTCAATCAGATCGTCGTCGCTTGTAGTGAGGCTGCCCGTAAAGCTGTATGTCTCCATTTTATTTTAGTATATCGAGTATCTCACCAGCTTCTCTCCTGGAACTGCTTCTTCTATGTCCTGTCCTTTCACCGAGTATGAGTCTGTCGAATACACCGCGTCGATGTGGTTAAGGATCTCGTCTGTCCCGGCCGAGAATATCCCGTGCGTCACGACCAGGTAGATCTTGTCGTTGAAGATTGCCTTCGGCCTTTCTTCCCTGATGGCCTTCGCTATCTCGATGAAGGTCCTTCCCCCGTCGCATATGTCGTCGCATATGATGAACTCCTTCTGTCCTGGCTCTTGGTCGAGCCCAGGGACTTCTGTCCTGATTATCTTTCCTGTAATCAACTCCCTTACCTTGTTCGCCACGATGACATCGCCGATCTCGGCTGCCTTCGCAACATCGTATATCTTCTTCAGCGCCCCAGCGTCAGGTGATACCAGGACAGGGGATTTCCCGTTGATGTGCCTGATTGCCTGTTTCGCGAATTCTACGTTGGTGATCTTCCTGAATCCGTCAAGGCATGCCTCCAATACGTCGGAGTGCGGGTCTAATATCGTGACCGTCTTGAACTTCTGCGAGTTTACGATCGGGCAGATTACCGTCTTCAGATAGTTGGACTGTCCCTCTCCGAACTTCCTGTCCGATCGAGCGCCCAGGAAATAAGGCGCGTACAGGTGAGTCTCCGTCGCTCCTGCTTCCAATAAGGCCTGGTTGGCGGATATGATGAGCTCCAGGTCAAGGAAAGACTTTATGGAAGATACGATGGTCACCGATCTTCCTTGTGCCTGGTCTGGGTTCTCGATTGTCACCGCTTGCTGCCCGTCCGGGAATTTTGTCTTCTTGTTTCCGATTTCATTTAGGAACATCAAGTGGTCTACCCCTATCGATAGAATCGAATCTGTGTTTTTCATATTTCTAATATTTGGTTTATTCTTATTTCTCTTACCGCGGCGTCCTTTTCGTCCAGCCTGCAACCTATTACCTTGTCGAATGTGAATGTGAGCGTCGAGTCGTGGTGTATCCAGTCGCGCGGCATACTTCCTCGCGCGGGTATGTTCGTTTTCACCAGGCATCCCGTGAATATCCACGCATATCCTCTGTTCTCGTATCCCTTCCACATTACGATGGTCTGCTTCTCGCCCTTGACGTAGCTGGAGATGTTTCCATCGACGACATCAGGTCGGATGCCCAATGAGTACGGATGTATTTTTATAGGCGGCTTTCGCTTGTTCAGCGCGCTCACCTTTTCAGGGAAATCTGCCCATCCGTCGAATTTTATGCCGTCTATAGTTATCACCATGCTGTAAATATATGAATAAAAAAAGAAAAGAAGCCCAAACAAGGCTTCTTTTTTTTCGCGAACGGTACGCTTCCACCGCAGTTATAGTTTCATCCACTCAAACCCAACAGAATGATATTGAACGGTCTTTTGTACACCCGTCACCCCTTATTGGTATCTTTACATTGAGCGACCATTTGGTGCTTCTTTTATCGCGATTAATGTGCTCCAGACAGGGCTCGAACCTGTGACCTGCTGATTATGAGTCAGCTGCTCTAACCAACTGAGCTACAGGAGCTTGTTTAGGGCGCTTCCTAGGGGGTTGCCTATGGCCCTAATGTTTCTGCCAGGGGGCTGCCTGGTCTTGAATGGTCGCCAGGGGGTTGCCTGGTCTTCTCTCTTGCCAAGGGGTTGCTTGGTCTTTTTTGTCTGGCGTATGGGAATCGAACCCATACCAACTGCGTTCTTCGCAGCTGTCCTAGCCATTAGACGAACGCCAAAGCCGCTGATTCTGATCTGCAAATCTTCATCTTGGCTTTCTCTTTCGACGTTGCAGCGCCGATTGATAGTGGAGCTAGCCGGGCTCGAACCGGCGACCCCTTGCCTGCCAGGCAAGTACTCTAGCCAACTGAGCTATAGCCCCAGATTGTCAGTCTCTCCTGACCGTCACACTGCTCCGCAGGTATTAGCCCGCATCGCGCCGTGTCAGCTTATGCCAGAGGGTTGTCTGGACTTTTAGACAGACAATATGGACTCGAACCATAATCCCGGAATCCAGTTACGGTTCCTGTGCCCTGTACACCATGTCCGAACGAATGTTTCGAACCATTCTGTCCTTGAGCCAATTTCTCTCAAGGATTGTAGCGGGAGCCGGACTCGAACCGGCGACCTCAGGGTTATGAGCCCTGCGAGCTACCTGCTGCTCTATCCCGCAATATCAAAGAACCTTTTTGTTTCTCTTACAAAGTTAGGAAAGATTTTCGGAAATCAAAATGTTTTCTCGATTTTTTTTTCCTGCCTTCCAAAGAACGTTTGTTTTCTTGTTGGTCTTACAAAGATACGAGAGTTTTTATGAAATCAAAATGATTTCTCGATTTTTTCAATCGAGGATTTCGTCCAGGACGAAGTCCCTATACTCCGGAGTGCCTGGGCGCAGGCACAGATACTCCTTCGCGTAGGCAACCCTTCCTATCATCGCGATGTGTTCCTCTGACTCCATCGGGAATATATCGGTGTGGTATAGGGTGTCCGATCCTTCGATCTTGCTGAAGAAGTCGTTCTTGTCGCTCGGGGTGTCCCAGGCGATCACCCTGGAGTTCCTCTGTGCCATCAATGTCGTCGTGAAGTTGGACATCACCTTTTCGCTGTGCATCTCGATGCTGAGAAAGTTCGTGGTGAAGCCTTGACAGGCATCTTTTTCCGACGCGATGATCTTGCTCCCATTGGCGAAATCGATGCCATACTTGAATATGTTCCTTATGCCCGGCTGGAGGTGGTATGGAAGCCTTCTGATGAGCTCGGCGATTAGGTAGATGGTATATTCGGCGCTTTCTTTTGTATGCGCTACATATTGGCACACTATTTCCTCTCTCTTCATCGCATGCCCTATCATCTCTATGGAAGATACCATGCGCATGTCGACTGCCCTGGAGACGAGGAGGAGGTTGAACCTGTTGTCTCCGACCGTCTTCCATATCCTGTCCATCGTCTCGTTCTTGTACGTATTGGCGGACACGGTACCATTGAAACGGCTGGTTTTGTCCTGACCTGTTATTATGGACATCAGAGTATCCCTGTATCCGCCCTTGATGAACTTGATGTTCTCCTCCATCTCCTCGTTGGTCATCTGGAGGACTATGTACGCGTTCCTCATGCCTCCTACTACTGGAGGGGTGGGATCCCACTCGCCCAGATCGGGGCTAAGGAGCGACATTATCTTGAAGTCCCTCTCCGCGGCTACGTGGTCGTCCAGCCAGTGCTCTATCGTCTTCGTTGTCCAGATCATCAGTATAGGTCGAAGAATATTGGAGAGCGCTTTACTATGTTCCTTGGGTTCTCGCTCGTCTGCCCTAGCATCAGCTGAATTCCTGGTTTTTCCACTATCTTTCCTTCGATGAGGTCGGTGATGTCCTTCTTCGCGAAATATATCTCCTCTGTCCTACCTTGTATTTGATCTCTAAAGAATCCGTGTTTGCATATCTGGGTGAACATTCCCTCGGTCAGCAGTATCCTTCTATCTTCCATTGTTTTAGATTAGTTTTCTTATATATATCAATGGACTTGTCTTTGGTTGAAAAAGAAAAAGAGAGCGAATGCTCTCTTTTTTGTCGAGAAGACAGGACTCGAACCTGCGGCCTGATGGTCCCAAACCACCCGATCTACCAACTGATCTACTTCTCGTTATTTAGTCTAAGTGACAGGGGTCGAACCTGCGGCCTGAGCATCCCAAATGCCCCGCTCTACCATCTGAGCTACACCTAGATAATGAGAATTCTTTTGCTCTATTCTCGAAAGAGCACCTTTTGCCGCCAAACAGCTACTTTGTGCGGTCCTGACGGGACTCGAACCCGCAACCATCCCGCAGACAACGGGCTATCCTACCATTGGACGACAAGACCATATTTTTTGCGGAAGTGACGGGAGTTGAACCCGCTCCGAACTGCGTGACAGGCAGACATCTTAACCGTTTGACCTCACCTCCGTGTTATTTTAGCTACCTGGGAGGGCCTCGAACCCCCAAACTCCGCGTTCAAAGCGCGGTGACTTTGCCAATTTGTCTACCAGGTATTATTTCTCATAGGTTTTTATCCACTTCCTTATGGCATTATCACTAACACCATATTTTCTACCAATAGCGGAATAACCATATTTTTCTATATCTTCTTTTAGTTCTTTGTAAGGAGGTCTGGTCGTTTTTCTTCTATTTAACCTCTCTTTATCCTTTTCTTTAACTTCTTTAACTTTTCGGAACTTATTTTTACCACAATGTGTATCTAATGTCGCATTACAATTTGGACAAACTATCCTTAAGTTTTCTATTCGATTGTCATTGTGAACTCCATTTATGTGATCTAATATTAGGCTCATTTTTTGACCAATCCAAAACTCGTCTTGACCACACAATTCACAAATTCTATCTTTAAGACCTTCTTCATATAACCTATTTTTTAGATGTGTCCTTGAATATGATGAGTTCTCAACCAAGACCAATGATAAATCTATTTTTTTATCTTTCATCTTATTCACCATAACCTCCCATTTTTCTATGAAATGTGATGTGTCTATATTGTAGATTTCTAAATATTTTTTCATCGTCTTGAAGTTTCCGCCTGCACTTCGTAGGCCCATTTTTTCAAGAGCTTCTTTCACATTATTGGAATTCTTAACAATCTCTTCTAAATTTTCTTTTTCCCATTTTGTTTTCATATGGTATTTTATTTTTATATATTATATATCGAACTTGGAAAATACCTAAAATCTGGGTTCGAGTAAAAAATAACATAAAAAAACCCAACTAAATCTAGCTGGGTTTCATCAAAAAGCGTTTTACAATGTTTAGCTTTCAGACAATAGGCAGCTAGTCCCAACTAGTTGAGGCTGATCCTGATCCGGCTGAGGGAAAGATACTGCGATATTTGTTCTAAAAGTTTTCATTTCTGTATATATTATAAATTTGTTCTCTCTTTTGTGTTTTATTCGCTTTTTATTAAAAAGTTTAATAAAAAGTCGTTTTTTTTTGTACTCCGGGAGGGACTCGAACCCTCACACCTTGCGGCACTAGCACCTGAAGCTAGCGTGTCTACCATTCCACCACCGAAGCATATGTTTATTATTTGTGCGCGGAAAGGGATTCGAACCCTCACACCATTACGGCACCACCCCCTCAAGATGGCGTGTCTACCAATTTCACCATCCGCGCTTGTTTTGTTTTCCAAAGATAGCGATTATTTCTAATCTGACAATCTTTTTTTATTTTTTGTTGTGACCTTGATGGGACTTGAACCCATACGCCTTTCGGCACACGCCCCTCAAACGTGCTTGTCTACCATTTCCAACACAAGGCCTTTTTATTCAATGAACGTTTTGTTTTCTTTTCCAAAGATAGCGATTATTTCTAATCTGACAATCTTTTTTTAAGATTTTTTTCCGAGCCTCAAACGGGACTTGAACCCGTGACCTCTTCCTTACCAAGGAAGTACTCTACCGCTGAGCTATTGAGGCTTGTCTTGTGACAACAAATATAAGGGAAATTTCCTTATTTGTTTATCTGGAATGGTATTTTTTTGTGCACCGAGAGGGACTCGAACCCTCAACCTATTGCAGGAATGCGGTTTAAGCACATCGCGTATATCCAATTTCGCCATCGGTGCCTGGTTGGGGATGCGGGGCTCGAACCCGCGACCTCCTGCATGTAAGGCAGGCGCTGCTACCATCTGAGCTAATCCCCAATGTGACATATATTGCTTTAGTGATTTTGGTTCTACTTGGAACACTCAGAATATGTCAGTCTACTATTAAACCCTGTACCGCGTGCGAGGTTCGAACTCGCTTAGTCAACCATATGAGGGTCGACCCTTTTCCACTAAGCCGCGGCATATTTTGAGCACCGAGAGGGACTCGAACCCCCGTAGACAGGCTTTGCAGGCCTGCGCCTAAGCCACTCGACCATCGGTGCATTTTTATTTTGAGCCTTTGACAGGGATCGAACCTGCGACCTAATGATTACAAATCATTTGCTCTACCAGCTGAGCTACAAAGGCGTTTATTTTGTTGGAATAGCAAGACTCGAACTTGCGACCTATCGCGTATCAGGCGATTGCTCTGACCAACTGAGCTATATTCCAGTCTTTCGTACAGCAAGAGAGACTTGAACTCTCACGCCTTTCGGCACTGGGTTTTGAATCCAGGGCGTCTACCGTTCCGCCATTGCTGCATTTCTCGTAGCCCCTGCTGGACTCGAACCAGCATCTTCGGTTTAGAAGACCGACGTCCTGTCCGTTGGACGAAGGAGCCATTTTTTGTCGGTAGGGTGGGATTTGAACCCACGTCATACTTTCGTATCCAGTGTATCAGACTGGTCCCTGAGACCGCTCGGGTACCTACCGTTTGTTTTTCAGAGGACCAGGAAGGATTCGAACCTTCGACCTATCGGTTAACAGCCGATTGCTCTACCGCTGAGCTACTGATCCATTTTGTTTTGCTCCCCCGACAGGACTCGAACCTGTAACCCTCCGCTTAACAAGCGGTAGCTCTGACCGTTATAGCTACGGGAGAATGTATGTAATAAAAAAGGCCCTCATTTCTGAGGGCCTTTCTTGATGCGTTTTATTATATCTCTATAATGTAGTCAAGTCTTGAAAACCCTCGCCTTGTGCGATAATACACAATGTATTCACCATCGTTCTATTAATCACCATATTTAAGCCTGTAGTTCTCATTTCTTTAGTTTTTATCGTTTTTTCTTTTACAAATATAGCAAGGATTTTTGATTCTGGCTATACTTTCTTTTATTTTTTTTAGTAGCGGGAGCTGGACTCGAACCAGCGACCTTTGGGTTATGAGCCCAACGAGCTACCTGCTGCTCTACCCCGCAATGTATGTCTATATATAAAGTTTCTTTCGTCCCTTTTTAATTTATAGGACAAATATAAATGAAAGTTTCGTATTTTTTGCTCTTTTTTCGATTTTTTTCCTCTATATCCCTATTTTATTCAGCGCCAGCTCCCTGGTTGCCTCCTTGTTTATGGTGAAGAAAGTGTCGATCATCCCGTTCTCGAGCCAATATTCTCCTGGTGATTCTGCCTTCTCGATCTCTTTGGTGCCAGGCTCGAAGATAGGCTCCATGTTCCAGAACCCCTCTATGTTACCTGCTAGGTCCTTCACCCTGGTCTTTTTTTCGCCTATCTCCAGGAGGAGAACCTGGTATATAGGCTCGTCTTCCTCGCTGCGGAATATGTTGAGGGGGCTCTCGCAGCACATTCCCTCTCTGTATGTTGACTTGAATTCCTCTTCGAATGAATCTTTTCTCCCAATGCCCATGATATCGATTTGTTTTTCTATATTATGGGCGGGAGATTGGTTTGTTTCGTCACCTCTTCTCCTTTATCCACTCGGATATCTGGGAGAGCCTGGCTTCCAGGTTGGTCGCTGTGCCAGGTTCTGAGCTCTCGATCTTCTCCTTTAGGCCTTTCCTTATCTCTTCCATCACCTTTAGGTCCATTCCCCAGTTGTAGGAAGGCACGTCCATGGTCTTCGAGTGGTGCAGTATAGCATCGCTGCTCGGGTTTATGCCCAGGGCTATGCAGTCGACCGAGGACAGGTATCCCATCTCTGTCTCATATGTCTCTACCTTGTAGTCTATGATGTAGTATTTCTTCGCGGATTCACCGCCCGCAGTGCTGCTCACCTGCATCGACACGTTGTCGTCTATGAAGTAGACATCGTCTTTGCCGATATGCTCGAGCCATTCGTGGCACATCATCTCTTCTGCCTTGACAGTGTCCTTCATCAGGACATAGTCTTCGTCGTAGTCGAGCTTATATGGCAGTATCTTGTTTATGTTCCCCACTACGTCGGTGGAGTTGTCGTGCGAGACATATTCCTGGTAGTGCTCGCTCCATGATGTCTCCTCTATGTGCATATGTCTGTCTTCTTCTGGGACATAGACTATGTCACCATGGTCTATCGGATACCAAACGCGGTTTCCGTTCCATTTTGTGTATTCTATAGCATCGTCCCTCAGGATATAGCTGTTCTCAGGCTCTGACCAGACCGACTCGCTTTCTGGTATGTCGCTGTCCAGGTATTCGCTGTATACTGTCTCGCCGTCTGTGTATCCGCCGCTGGTGTCCTGGAGTATGTAGCTTCCTTCTTCCCTATCGTCCTCGTTTGTCAGGACTCCTGTGTCCGTGTATAGCTTGCAGAAAGTGTCGATGTACGGATATTCGTCGAATTCCCATTCCTCTAGATCAAGCGTCAGATCTGCTGACATCCTCTTGCCGTTCAGTATGAACCTTTTTGTGGTCCCAGCGGATTGGCTCTCCCTGTACATCCATCCGTTCTCCTCCGCGTGGCTTATGAAGGCCTGCTTTGCCTCCTCGTCGACGAAGTAGACCCTGTCCATCATCAGGTATTCGTCATCTCTGTACTCGACCTTCCATATTACCGCCCTTCCCTTTATGAGGCCGCCCTTGTTCCTGTATATCAGGAGCGAGCATACATCTGGGTTCTTTACGTATATGTCGAAGTATGATCTGCAGCTGGAATCGCGCATGCACGACCTGTGCAGGTCGCTCTTCTTCGATCCTGGGAAGTAGCATTCCTCGTCGTACCAGTCTCTTATCTCTTCGCCGCTGACCAGCTCGAAGTACATGTCGCTAGTTAGCGCCTTGTATTCGCCTATGAACTCCCTGAGCTTCTCCTGTCCTTCCGCGGTGGTGTACTCGCCTGGGAACAGGGCGTTGACTACCTTTGTCATCTTCGCGTCGTTCCTATCCTTCCCCTTTCCTATCGTGTCGAATATTGTTTCGTCAGCGATTGATAGCGGTGCGTCCTCTGCCAGGTTCGCCTTCTCCTTCTCTATCTCGTCATCGTCCGCGGTTTTGGACAGAGCCCTCATCAGGTTCTCCCCTCCTTTCTTGTAGGTGTTGACAAGGACGTTTCCTGCCTTCCCTGATAGGTCGAGGAACGTTGTCTCTGTTGATATCTTCTTCCTGGAAAGCTCTATCATCCTTTTCCCTATCTCCGATCTGGTCGCGGCAAGGATGTCCTTGAGCTCGTCTGATATGTAGAGAACCGACTCGTTTATCTTGCCGAGCAGGAAATCAGATCTTCGCATAATGTTCTTCATGTCTTATATATAAAAATATCTTGCGGGAATAACTATTCGGTCGGGTTTCCATAGAATATGCATGGATAAGAAATATAGGATTAGTATATACGGTGACCTTAACGAAGTGGGGATTTCGTTCTTCGAGGGGATGGAGATAACCTACTGCGAGAAGGTGGGGGACACCTACTTCATAAGGTTCGCGAACGGAGATTCGGAGATGATGTTCTCCATATACTGGAAATATTGGGAGATGGTTCAGTCCGACCTGCGTGACCGGAGGATAGACATGATACTGGGAGAATGAAAAAAGACCGCTTATTGCGGTCTTTTTTTATTTGAGGTTTTCTGAGTCCTTTATGAACTGCTCCATTCCCTTGTCTGTCAGTGGGTGCTTGAGCATTTCCTTGAAGACGGACAGCGGCGCGGTCATCACGTCTGCCCCTGCCTTGGCGCACTCGGTGACGTGGCTTACGTTCCTTATGGACGCCGCGAGTATCCTTGTGTCTATAATCGGGTATCGGTCGAATATCTCCCTGATGTCCCTGATGAGCTGTGTGCCATCCTCTCCTATGTCGTCGAGCCTTCCGACGAAGGGCGATACGTATGTCGCCCCTGCCTTGGCGGCCGCGAGCGCCTGCGCCGCGGAGAATATGAGGGTGCAGTTGGTCTTTATGCCTACCATCGAGAAGTATCTTATGGCGATGAGTCCTTCTTCAGTCATTGGAACCTTCACTACTATGTTGTCCGCTATCGCGGCGAGCCTCTCTCCTTCTGCTATCATCTCCTCGTGCTCCAGTGAAAGGACCTCTGCAGATACCTGCCCCGATGTCATCGAGCATATCTCCGAGTAGTGCTCGTCGACCGTGCACTCTATCCCTGCTTTCATCATAAGGGTGGGGTTGGTGGTCACTCCGTCGAGGATGCCCATCTTCTTCGCTTCCAGGATTTGGTCCAGGTCTGCTGTGTCAATGAAGAATTTCATCTGTTTCTTTCTTTTTTCAGAAGTTCGGATCGTCAGGATCCAGCTCCTTGTATATATGCTCCTCTATCCAGCTCTTTGGTATATAGCTGAGCAGCGAGTATATTAGTCCTGTTACTATCAGTATGAATGGTATCATTATGCTCCCAGTTTTTCGTATATGTACTCGTCCGATAGCTCGTCTATGGACACTCTGTCGCTCACGAAGAATTCTGTGGTATCGTCTACTTTGAATTCGACTTGGTGTTTTTTGAGTATGGACTTAAGTTTCTCGAGGTTAAGTTCGTTGCAGACTACGAAGGATGTTATCTTTTCATCTTCGAGGACATCTACTGATAGATCCAGGTCTAGATCGAGCATCATATCTCGGTCTTCTTTTGACATGTTTATGGATAGACTCCTATTTTGCTCTTCGCTTAGAGATGTCTTTACTTTCCAGACTTTCTTCAGTCCCATCTGTGGCATTGGTTGAATTTCCATATTTATATTTTATAGTTTTCTCTCATCCTTTGGTCTTGCATGAGTATGTTGTGACCTTCGATGTGGGCGGATATCTCGGATTCCATCCTCGTTCCGACGAAAGGCATGATATCTGGTAGGTTGCTCTTCCAAGGCTGTATTGACAATACCTCGAATCCGCGGATGGATTGTAGGTCGACTATTATCTTCTTGGCTAGCCTTGCAGTGGAAGGGGCTATCTTTTCCAGCTGATCTTTGATTTCTGTCTTCATTTAGATTATATTTTTAATGTACGAGAAGTTTTATATATATGGTTATGAGACATCTTATGGCATTCGAATCATATTCATCGGCGGGCGAGTACGCGGACTACGTATTCGATTTCCTTAAGCCATATGAGCTTTTCCCTTGGCAGATAAGACAGCTACGGGGCGCCTACTCCGACAAGATAGAGGCGGGATACGAGATAGGGAGGTATCCTGGTGAGATTGCGGACGAGATCGCGAAGGAGCTCGAGCTGGAGAGGGACGGCTATCCTACCTACTTCAAGCCTATGAGCAAGTGGCAGACGAACTATTACAAATGATTTTGACGATATGAAGCACATAAAGAGCATAGAGAGGTTCTTCGAGGATGGTGTCGCCTATGCGACGGCAGCCATAGGTGGGTCTGGACCTGTAGCCAATGCGGTAGTTGGTTCGGTTCCTGGAGTTTCCGCTGCATCAGGTTCTGGTGACATCGGTTTTGTACTCGGTGTCGCTGAAAAGATTCCAGCTGGCGCGAAAGGTGGTCCATCTGATGTATCTGATCTCAGATATCTTAAGCCAGAAGATGGAATTGAGAAGGTCGATGACCTTAAGAAGGGAAAGAAGCCTAAAAAGAAGAACGGCTTCAAGAGGTTCAGTCAGATTAAATAGCTATTTCCCCATTTTCTTCAGGAACTCTATTTCCTTTGAGGTCAGCGAGTCCATCCCGAAATCGATTATCTTGTCCAGGATATTGTCTATTTCGAGACTATCTTCTTCTTCCGTCTTTATGCCATCTAAAGATTTCCTGACCATATCAGGATCTACCTTGTTGGTGTCCAATGCAGGTATTGTCTTCCTTATCTCCTCGTCGCCCGTGATCTGGCATTCTACCATCATCTTCACCTTGGTTATCTCAGCGACTATCTGCCTGACGGCGTCGGGGACGACATCGAATGGGATCAGGTCCGCGATTACGAAGCTGTTGTGCTTTACCATTGCGTTTATCATTATAGATCCGAGCTCGAGCTCCAGGCGCTGGTCGAATGGGAGAGTGACGAGGTCTTCCGTGTCCAATCCAGCGGTCGTGCTGGGCGTGCATGTGTAGTAGTATTCTATTTTCTTCTTGTCGAACCTGTCTTCGCCAGTTCTCATCTTCTCTATCTTCTTCGTCCATTTCTTGGCCTTCGGGAAATCTCTGAACATTTCCTTCTTCTTGACCTTGACGACCATCATTCTAGACTCCATCACCATCTTCATTTTTTAGGCCGAACCTCTTGTTTATGTCCTCCATCGACCATCCTTTTGATAGGAGGTAGGAGAATACACCCACATATGTTATTATTCCCATAAGGGCGATTGACCCGATTATGATTATGGGTGAAAGGACAGCTCCCCAGCTCCAATCTATGTTCCCTGTCAGCTTTAGTATTATGAATATCAGCTGTGTGGTTCCCAATATCCCGAGTCCGTTTCCGCCTTTCATATCGTCTTTGATTGTTTTTCCAGGATTTTCCTCTCGAATTTGGATATGTTATCGAGTCCGACGCATGATATCCTGTCCAGGACGAAGTCGGCGTCGATTCTCTCTGCCATCCATTCGTCTACCCTTTCCCTGAGCGTGCTCACCTTCTCTGGGTTCTTGTAGTATTCTTTCGTATGGTCGGTTATCTTGTACCTAATGGAGTGTTTGTCCATTATCTCGACCATCCTGTCTAGATCGTTCGAGGTACACCACAGCCAATCGGATACGCTTGTCTTCTTCAGGATAGTCTCGTTGGGGCAGGATGTGTCAAGTGATGCCACGAACTCGAGGTCTTCGTTGTCCAACAGCTCTGGGAATGCCTCGTATTCCTTCTTCGTGTGGTCGTACTTTATCCTGACTAGCCTATATTCTGATAGGTCTTCTGGTCTGATTTTGGTTTCCATCATTATAGGTGCTTTATGGTTACTGTTATCCTTCCCGCTCCGTGGTGTGATAGGAATCCGAAGGCTGCTTTGCTGAGGTCTATGTACTTCGCCTTCTTCGTTTTGTGACCCATCCTATCGGTTACCTTTACCACACAGCTCTTGTTGTTTTGCGTGTTCGTCACCAGGAGGAGAGTCCCTAGAGGGGCGTGGTTGTATGCTGCTGTCGCCGAGTCTCTGTGCATCCTCTGTCCCGATGTGGTCTTTCTTCCGTGCAAGTCGTACCAGGTCGCGATGTGGTGATCTTGTTCGATATCATTTTTGACGTTGGTGTCTTTTATCACGGGTTTCTGTTCTTCCGCCAAGTCTGGTTGATTTATTTCCTTTGGATCTACCAATGACTCCTTTTTTTCTGACTTAGTCTTATCTTTTTTGGCCTTAATCTTATCTTTTTTGGTCTCTGGCCTTTTTTCCTGCACGGGCTTCTCTTTTTTGGAGATTTCCGTCTTCTTTGCCTCGCTCTTTGCCTTGGACTTGGACAGTCCGATTGTGAACAAAGACGTTAGCATCATCAAGAAGAACGCCAATGTTATCAAAGCCCCCGCCCTCATTTTATTACCTATCTGCATATCGGTTTTGGTTTTTTGTCCTTATTATATGCCTGGATTGCACATTGGTTGTTAAATGACGAAGCCTCTCGGTTGAGAGGCTCGCATCTATGACAATCTTCCATAGAGTTCTTGGAGGTCGCCCTCGACATCGTCCTGCTCGGAATCGTATTTGTCCGGATCTATCGTTTTGTTGTATGTTATGTTGTTGAGTCGGTTTTTCCATCCATCTCCATGCGCCTCGAATGTTCCTGCTTCGCCGTATCTATCCCAGCGCTCTCTCTTTATGCACTTGAAGAGGGTCTTTAGGTCTTCTTCGTCTTCTATGCTGTTTACTATCGAAGGGACTTCGCTCCATGAGTCAGGCCTTTCCTCCCCGATTTTGACCAATGCCTTTGCCAAAGGCTCTGCTACTCCCTCTTCCCCGCCGAACCTGCCAGGTCCTTGGTTGATGCATCCGTCGTAGAGGATTGTCGCTATCGGCTGGTTTTCTATCTCACCAAGGTGCTGCCTGTCCCAATAGTCTTTCTTGAATATCTCGAGAGCCACTTCGTATGTCAGGTCTATCATATCCTGCTTGGTAGGTAGCCTATCTATTCCCTTGTCCTTGAAGTATTGGTACAATACTGGTGCAGATACTCCGTGGTTTGTTCCTATGAACCTATATCCGCCACCAGGTACTTCGAAGTAGTTTCCTGTATCCTTTCTGTCGTCTGAATAACCAGCCTCTGCGGTCTTGACCATTTTCTGTGCCTTTTCGAATGATGCCTTCTCTCTGGTTGATTCCGCTTCCTTCTTTTCACCATCTGCCTTCAACATATTGACATTGGACTTCTCTATCTCTATCTTTACTTCCCTTAAGACCGGCTCTTTTTCTGCCATCGCTGGAGTGATGAGGCTATCAATCGGAGTGTATACCGAGAGAACGAGGCACATCCTGACGAAAAGATCCTTCTTTGTCTTCTCTGGGAGACCTTTCATCTCCTCGACGAGCCTGGCGAAGTACGCCTTTAGCTTCTCCTTGTCCTTCACCTTCGCAACGAACTCCTTGAGCATCGCGATGATCGGGTGCTCGAACTTGACCTCGATATCCGGATCGTCTTCCTTGAGCCATCCCTGGAAGCTCTTTATCTTGTCCCTTATCTTCTGCATCCTCGACTTCTGGTCGAAAGACCACTCTATCTCGGGAGATGGTTCGTCCTTTACCGGCATGTCCCATTGAACTGTGGGTGCTGGCTTGTCCTTTACCGGCATGTCCCATGTTATGGTGTCCCCCACCTTCACCTCGTCCGACTCGGATATCTTGCTTATTGCCCAGAGTATTCTGGCGAATTCCTTCTCTTCGGCGAAGTCGTTGTATCTTGATAACTTTTCCATAAGGTATATATTATTTCCTGATGTGCTTATTTTCTCTTGCCCTTGAAGCTGGAAGGGAGCACCTTGTCGTTGAGCTTGAATGCGTTTATTAGTATAAGGGCGAGCGTCCCTCCTGGAAGTATCGCCAGCGAGGCCAGCCCGATGACCTTGAGGACGTCGAAAGCCTGTTGTCTGATGAAGTCCTTCTCTTTCTTTGTCAGGTCTCGTGGGTTTCCCTCCTCGTCGAGGAGCTGTCCCCTGGACTCCTTCAGGATGAGGTCGAAAGCCTCTTTTGTCTCATCGTTCTCCTGCTTTATGCAGTCGATGAGATCTCTGAACCTGAGCCTCAGTTTGGCTCGCATCTTGCCTAAGTCGTCCATGTCGCGTTTCCCTTTCTAAAAACAAATGATTTATAAGTTTATATATCAAGAATAATATAGTATATTCGCATTATGAGACTTTTTTACTTAGGGGACATCCACGGCAATTTCGCAGTGGTCCACCAATACATAGACAGGTTCGACATCAGGGACGCCCACATAATCCAGGTTGGTGACTTCGGCGTGGGCTTCAAGCTGGTGGACAAGGAGAGGAGGCTGCTCGAGATGTACCACCAGAAGCTCGTAAAAAGGAACGTCACCCTTTGGGCCTTTAGGGGCAATCACGACTTCAAGCCCCACTTCGACGCGGATCCTTTCGGGTTCTCGAACATAAGGCTCATACCAGACTACACCGTCCTCGAATTGTGCGGCCTGAAGATACTTTGCGTCGGCGGGGCGGTCTCTGTGGACAGGATGTACAGATATACCCCCGCGCAGAGAAGGGGGGAGATGGACGTTGTTATGGGACAGAGCTGGTGGCCGGACGAGGTCTTCGTCCTGGACAGGGACAAGGCAGCGGAAGTAAGGGGGATCGATGTCGTCCTGACCCACACTTGCCCGAGTTGGTGCCCTCCCGACAACACTTTCAGCTTCGGACCTTTCGTCGAAGGGATAATAAGGGATACTGGCGACACTGGTCTCAAGACAGATCTGATGGTCGAGAGACATCAGGTTGACGAGCTGTTCCATCTTATGAGGTTGAACGGGAACAGCCCCGAGCGACACTATTATGGGCACTTCCACGACAGCCAGGTGCAGAACTTGGACGGGTGCGTGCATAGGATGCTCGGAGTGGGAGAATTATGGGAAGAAGATCTATGCCAGGGACAAGGACAGTGATATATGTGAGGTGGATCTTGACGGGGAGGGTGGAGATATTCGCCAACCTCGGGAAGCTCTATAATGTGTATGACGAGGCGCAGATCGGGATAAGCAGGCACACCCTTACGAAGAAGAACATATACTCAGGATATAGGAACGAGACGGTGGAGATATTCAAGATGCCTATCCGGTGACTATTATCTCGCCCAGGTTGGCGGCCATTATCATCCATTTGTAGCCATGTCTGTCGAGAACGGATGTGGCTATCTTCTTCATAGGGGTCGAGTTACCAGTGACTATGCTCATCGGCGTCTGGTTGGAAAGGACGAAATCCTCGACTATGTTCTCGGCGTCCGCGTGCTTTATTCCATGTAGGTCTAATTTCCTTTTCATAAGATAATATATATCGTAGGTCGGCATTTGCCGGCGGAAAAACATAACCACTACGATATGGCAGCAAAACCATCAAAAACATCAAGCGTTAGGTCGCACATCGCCAGGCCGAGGAAGAAAAGGCCAGGTGTTCACTCTAAGAAGAAAAGCTCTAAGTCCAAGAGCTCGAAGAACTACTTCAAGAGGTACGCGGGACAGGGAAAGTGATCTCCTGAACATTTTATAGAAGGCGACATATAACCGATATGATTTATCTACAAGCGGTTTTTGTCGTCTTTTTTATGTACATATGGTTCGATACCTCTGCCCTGGTCGACTACGCTAGGTGGCTAGGCCTCTCCAGGTGGCTCGGGATTGACGATTGGGAAGCGTATAGGGAGAAGAACCCGAAGATGGAATATCTGTCGTACAAGGCGAAGAACGGCGGCTTCTTCTGGAAGATGGTATCGTGCAAGCAGTGCCTTTGTTTCTGGATTACCTTTCTTTCATGCGTTCCTGACCTATCTTATATCTGGTTTCCCGCTGTATACCTGGGGGCGTTTCTCGCTTATAATATATATGTTCATATATTATGGAAATTAAGAAGATATTGAACATAGAATCTCCTGTCCACCTATATAGGATATTGGAGAAGGAAAATGAGATAGTTGATGGTTCAGAGGGTGATGTATACCTTTCTATTAGCTACTTTATGGATTGCGTATATGAATATCTATATGGGTGCAGATGCGATGAGGAGGCGAACTACGAGAGGATGGTAAAGGAATACACGACCACTATGAGGGGTGATTCCATAATTGATAGGATAAAAGAAGCCGTCGGATGCGACGGCGTTGTCTATAACTAGACCTCTTCGATTATCTTTATCTCGTAGTTTAGATTGAATCCCGCCAGCGGATGGTTCCCATCCAAGACCGCGAACTTCTCGTGGACTTCCTTTACTATTATCTTCACCTCATCGCCTTCCGAGTCTCTTGCCACGAGTATTTGGTCTTCTTCTATCTCGCCTGGGAATGTTGGTATCTTGCACTTCATCCCCACTTTCGCTTCAGGGTTCTTATCTATGTAGTACTCTATGTTTTCTTCGGTTATTTCCACCTCATATTCATAGGGCACGAACTTTTTCTTTTCCTCGCTATATTCGCCATAGGCGTCCTTGCACAATATCCTTATGCTGAACTCATCTCCCTCTTTCTTTCCCATAAGACCCTTCTCGAATACGGGGAGAAGCGGGGTCTCTCCTATCGTTATCTCCAATGGGCTCTCTTCGTCCCATACCTCGAATACTTGTCCTTCATCGGTCTTTCCGATATAGGCTATCCTTATTTTTGTTCCCTCTTTTATCATTTTTAGGTCTTGGTTTTTCGGTTATATATAAACTTGACCATCTCTTTCGAGAATAATATCAATGGCATACATAACAGATATTCTTTTCAGGGAGATTCAGCATCTCCGTTCAGGATGGGAGGGAAAGCTATACTTTCTGCTGTCCATGGATGTGCTGAACAGCCTGCATCTCGAGAATTCGCCGATGTTCAGCTTCGTCGAATTCGGCGGGGCTGCAGAAGGGGAGATGCATATGGGCAGGCTTGCTTGGATGGACGTCTACGTCGACCTTGCCCTGGAAGGGAACACGGCGATGATAGTGCCAACGATCGAGGCGAGGCGGGATTCGCGGATAGCATCTGTCCTTGGTGAATCGGATGAGATAGGGACTAAAAAGATAAAGCTGCCGTAGGGCAGCTTTTCTTGTTATCTGAAGTCTCTGAAGTTCTTTATTCTGTTGGACTCGTTCTTCGGGATTGGCTTTCCGTACTTGTCGAGGGTGGTCACGTCTTTTGCCATAATCACCTTGTTGTCCATCTCTGGTTCAGGTGTGTTGAATTCCCTCTCTTCCGACCATTTGGACTTGAGATCCACTTTTATGCCCGAAAGGTCTCCGATTATCTTGTTCTTGAAGAGGTCTATGAATTTCAGTCCTGCGTATGGACCTTCCTTGCACGTCCCGAATATGTTGGAGATCGAGCCTATTCCGCCGTGTCCTCCCGATACCGTTATCTCGTCCTGCCCGATTGTAGTATCAGGCTCGTAGTATCCGAGGTGGTCCTGGAAGTTCTTGAGTATTCCCGTCATATAGTGTCCGAGATCCTCTACCTTCTCGCCGCTCTTCAGGGTCGGTAGGTTTTCTGTCTCTGCCATCTTCTTGTAGGCACAGACCTGTAGCGTGCCTCCGTATTGGAGCAGTATGAACTTCGGCTCTGAATCCAGGAGGCCGTCCGTGAAGTCCTTCTCTACGATCGTCCTTGCTCTGAGCGCGTTCGCCCAAGTTCCTGATGGCACGAATACGAGGTCTCCTATCTTGACGTATCCGTTCGGTCTCACGAGTCCGCCCTTTACGAGCTCTGTCCTGAATTCGTCAGGCGTGTTTATCGTCGCCTTCGGTCCTCCAGCTGTTCCTCTTGTCCTCTTCTGCATGGTTCCGAGCCTCCATTCGGAGTCGGTGACGAAGTCTTTCTTCTGTCCGAATTTTGTGATGTTGTGCTCTGGGTACAATATCTTCATCGAGTTGAATATTCCGTATATGGAAGCGTCCTTGCAGTTCTTGATGACCGATATCAGGGTCTTGTGGTCGCTCCTCTTGAGGAACTGGTTGAACGCTGCGGCGAATTCCAATCTCTTCTTGTCGGATTTCTTGATGTCCGCCAGGTTGAAGTCGAGCAGCCTCTGCCACGATACTCCGTAGTCCTGGTACTTCGCGGCGTCAATCATGTCGATGACGGATAGTACCAGCTCGTCGGTAGGAAGGCCGAGCACTATGCAAAGTGCCTCGTATGCGGATGATGTCGCCAGCTTCTTGACAGGGGAGTCCTTGTACTTCTCGTCCTGGTCTGGGTTGAACAGCCCGTGGTGGTCTAGGTACCAGTCGATGTGCTCGTCCCTTTCGTCTCCAGGCATGTTCGCGAAGTCGAGTGCGACGTTTATGAGCTTAGGGTCTAGCGTGGTGTTCTTCCATCCCTCGGAGTAGTTGACTATTCCGTATTTCACAATCTCGAAACCTCTTTCCTCGAGCCATTTCCTCATCTCGATTGCGCAGAAAATCCCATCCATGTCGTCGTGTGTGTACAGGGCGACCTTCTTCCCGTCCTTTCCCTTTCCTGTCCAGTATTTCTCGTCTGTAGGTAGCGTCCTAAGCGCCCTTTCCTCGACTATCCTGTCCCATTCTCCGAATTTCTTTAGCATTTCGTGTGTTTACTTTTTGTATATATTCTTTTCGGAATCGGCTATTTCTTTCCGAATCCTGGTATCTTCCCTTTCTTGTCGCCTTTTGACTCGTCGTCGAACCTCGTGTTGAAGAAGTTGTCCACCTCGTTGACTATCTTGACGTCCGCGTCTAGTGTCGCGTAAGGCCCTAGATCTCCTGACCTGAATACCCCGCCTGACATATCCCCGTTGAGAAATCCGTCCATGAAGTAGCAGTTGAGCAGAGACGAGCCGTCCACTCTGCAGCTGAGTACCTTAGAGTCGTCTATCTCCGAGTGGGTTATCCTGCACTTGCTGAGCTGGGAGTTCTTGGCGTCCGTTCCGAGCAGGTTGCATTTGTCGAAAACGCCTTCTATCTCGCAGTTTATGAGGTCGAGGTTCGATAAGGTGGACGTCGCCTTTATCTTCGCGTCCACTATCTCCATCGTCTGCGTCGAGGTGACATAGTTTATCATGCACTCGCCAAGGCTTTCGGTCGCGTCTATGATGTTGTATAGCTTGGTGTATATCTTGTCATAGTACGCGTTTATGACGTCGTATTCGCTTGACTGGTCTATCTGCAGCTGTATCGATGGGAACTCGACGATGAAATTGTCGTATTTCGAGAAGTTCTTGAACAGCCTTATGTTCTCTTCCAGGTATTCTTCCAGTTTGTTGATGTCCTCTGCGTCGAATGGGGCGTCTATGGCGTCGTGGACGTCTATCGCGAACCTCTCCATGAAATATATCAGCTGCCCGATGTTCTTCTCGTAGTCCTTACCGCCGATGTACCTGAACTCTAGCCTCTGCTTGTCCTTGTCCTCGTTTATGTGTATGAAGTTTATCCCGAAGTACTTGTCGCTCGGCATCCTCATGTTGTTCTTGACTACGCCGATAGGTATGTTGAAGAAGTCGTATTCCTTGTACGGTATTATCTTCTTTATCGACTTGGCATAGACGTTGTCCTTCCTTGTCGGGTATGCCCTGTAGATTTCCTCTTCGTTCGTCGTGAGTATCAGCTTGAGTATGTTGAGGTCGTTCAGGTCCTTCTCCTCTCCGTCGAATGACAGGTTGAAGTGTATCGAGCACTTGTCGTTCGTGTACCCGTGCTTCTGTATGAAGTTCACTATCTTTATCAGGTAGTACTTGGCGTTGTAGTAGTCCAGCGGCCCCGTCACGAGCTCGACCATGTTCGATCCCCCAGAGAGGTCTGGCTCTATCTTGAAGTTTTTCTCGTCCGGCGCGAAGTCGGAGTGGTACTTCCTGAATCCCCATACCTTGACGGGCGACAGCTCGATGTTGAGCATCTCCAGGGTCTTGTAGTAAGATAGGTCCTTCACGTAGAACTCGAACTCGAATCCTATCCTGGCGTCCTTGAGCTTCTTGGACTGGTTCAGGAACTTGTCTGAATACTTTTTCATGCTTTATATATTAAACCCGCGATGCCTTATTTCGGCGAGAGAGAGGTTTGGTTATATATACGGAAGCCTTTCGGGTTAGGAGGGCGAAAAAGATATTGCTTTTGATGAATTTTTTCTGTGTGTACGTAAGGACCCGAAAGAAGATGGACAAGTATATGAAGGTCAATCGGGTTAAGAACAAGTACATAATCGACATAAAGAAGATAATGGAAGAGGAGGAGCTTACCAGGGAGGAGGACAAGACCTATCTCAAGATAGTCGTCTTCAACAAGATACAGCAGGCCATAGAAAAGGGGAAGGACATATACTACATACCCGACTTCGATATGGAGTTCTCCATAGAGAAGCTGCTGAACCTCAAGAAGATGCTCGGAGAGAACCCGTTCAACGTTCTAGTCTTCTACAACGAGTTCCGAAAGAGCCCCGATGTGATGGACGCGCTGTTCGAGAACCTCTCAAAATTCGACAACTCTCAGATAATAAGGGACTACTGACCTCTTTAATATATAAGAGAAAAAATTCGTTACTATGGCAGAACCTAAATGGAGGTCAAGGCCGCTCGGTGGATCTCCTCTCGGTCTGATAAACGTGAAGTCAGGACCGAATACGGGAGGTAAGGGATATACCGCCACATTCAACGACGGAACGACGACCGATCCTGTCAATGTTGGTTATTATAACGCTGGATTCGGTAAGGCGTACGAGAATGGTTCAGGAAACTCTCTTTTCTCTGGCAGGAAGATATTCAGGGCATGGCCGGATATGAGCTACTTCCAGAGCGAGGAGAGTCCTGGGGCGAATCAGGCCGCGGCGGACTATAAGAGCATCCAGCAGGGGAAGAGGCTAAAGTACAAAGAGACTATGAAGAAGGGGAAAGGCAATGAAGGACTCGAAACGGACATTGATGTATACGAGGAAGATCCAACTGGAATGGCCACCCAGCACAAGCAGCGCAAGCTTCACAACAACGACGTCTATGACACGAGCGTTCTGAACATAGTCAGGAAGCTAGAGGGGACGAGGGGCTCTCTCAGGATGGCGGACTTCGCCTACCTCAAGGATCTCGGCGTCTATCCAAACAACAGGCTGGTCATATGCAGGAGGTTCGGAGGCGCGATAGGGGACAATGTCTTCGCTCCCCATAAGATTCTTCAGGAGGGTAAGCGCAGGGGGACCAACGCCCCGTATTCGACTTTGATAACATGGGTTCCCCAGAACGAGGATTTCCTCAAGATAAGCTTCGGAGAGGTTTGGGTGGAGGCGGAGGCCGACTTCAAGGATCTCCTCAACAGGATCGGTGCTGACGTCCTTGGGGCGAACACCGCTGGTAGGGTGACGGAGTCGCTGGGTAACGCCATACCGCTTCCGGGTTTCACCGAGATATTCCAGAGAATAGTCCTACAGAAGCTTGGGTTCATAAGCAACGCGGATATGATACCATCTGGGAATCCAAACCTCATAAAGGAGGCGAAGAGGAGGAAGACGATTCCGTATGAGCAGGCGGGTTCTGGTCTATCATGTACCGTCAGCCTCGACCTGACTTTCGAGTACGAGCTGAAGTTCATAACCGGCTTGGATCCGACTCTTGTCTGGATGGACATATTGACGAACATAGTTAGGTTCGGTACGTCGGTCGGTAGCTCGTATGGTCTTACCGGAAAGCTCGGTAAATTGATATTCAGCTTTCTCAACAACCCGATTGGGTTCGTTGCCCAGGTGGTCAGGGACATCATATCAGGTATAAAAGCTGTTGCTGCCAAGCTCAAGGCGGAAATAGCGGGAATGGCGGCAGATGCGAGGAATGCCATAGTGGACACCGAGGCGGAGAAGAAGGCAGCGGATGACAAGAAGAATCAAGCTAGGACGAAGGCGCAAAACGATGCGAAAACCGCAGGGACAGCATTTGATGGGACAAAATGGGATCAAGAATACGAGAGCAAGCAGAATAAGGAAGACATCAAGGAGAAGAAGAGGGCGGCTGGGCAGGCCATAAAGAATCTGGGGAACAAGGTTCTTGGCGCCCTCACGAGCTTTATCAACACTGCCGCGCATGGTATTGCGGCGAAGTACAGGATAGAGATACAGGGTATATTGGCGGCGCTTAGCGGGGCGCCATCCACTCCGTGGCACGTGACCATCGGAAATCCGATGAGGCCGGTTTTCTGCGCGGGTGACATGTACACGCAGGATGTCAAGCTCACTCTCGGGCCTACATTGGCGTTCAATGACTTGCCATCTTCGATAAAGGTGAACTTCACGCTCACCAATGCGAGGCCCTGGGGTCTTGACGAGATAATGGCTAAGTTCAACTCCGGATATCTGAGGTCGGTGGACGTTCAGAAGTCTTGGCTCGAGCTCAGGGAGGTTGTTCCGCAAAACACCAACAATACCAATGTCAAAGAAGGCGAAGAGAATTTCACTGCACCAGATGGGATTGCGGGCGAGCTTACAGAGGATACGATATCGACTGTGGTCGATGAGGCCAAGAAGCTTGAAGATGGAACTTCAATTGAGAATAAAGAGAATAAGACAGAAACAAAAGATGGAACCCAAGCAAATTCTGGTCAGACTGATCAAAGTAAGAATGTGGTCAACCAAACAGATAGTCAGACCGTGGTGAACGGCGATCAGCAAAAGAACGAATCGGAGGCAAGCAAGTTGATGGCATCTCAAAATCAAAATGCCCAAGATGCGAAGCTGAAGGAGGAAGCGAAGGGCACCAAGACTGTTACGTCGGAGGAAACACAGGCTAAGCTGGACGATAAGATATCTAAAAATGATACAGGTTCTGGCAATCCTGCGGAGGAGGCTGTTGATGTTCAGATGTCCAAAGGGAATTACGCGACCTATGTGGACGGCGACAAGCTCGAGAAGAGATACAACGACAGCAGGCTGTCCAGGAGCACCGGAGGGTTCTTCTAATAAAATAAATTGAGACATGGATTCAGAATCGATAGTATCCTCGCAGAGGATTTTCAGGTACACCGACGATTTCAACAGAGAAGTGGAAATGGTGGACATATCCGAACCTTCTTTCCAATGGACTTCAGAGGTTCGGATGTCGGTTTACGTTGTCCAGGAATGGGAAGAAGGAAGGATAGACCTCGTCATGGACAGCATATATGGCTCTGATATCAATAAGCATTCTGACGCGGACGTGATATTGTACATAAACGGGATAGACAATCCTCTCTCAATTAGGAGGGATATGCAGATATCTTATCCTGCCGATCCGAATATGATATATATGTTCAGGACAGGACAGGAGATAAACACGCTCGATGGCCCAGATGACATCACCAAGCAGCTTGGCGTTCCGAACAAGACGACAAGGACGGATCCGAATAGGAAGAATTTCGTCGATAACGGATATTCCCTTCCTCCTACGGTCAACCCTACGCCGAGCGCTCCTGTCAAGCTCAACGATACCAGCATAGTTGTGGGTGGTATTAGGAATTAGAATATAGAAGATGCCGAATCTTACAGTAGATGAATATTTCGAGAAGTATGGGAGGGAAGCCGCGAAGGAGCAGCTCCTGAAGGTATCCCTTATAAGGAGCACCGTTTATTCGCAGTCGTTCAAGGACAGGTTTCCGGGGAGCGGCGACAGGATAGTATGGCTTAAGTACAACACCAGAACGGACAAGTTCGTTACAACTGTTGCCTCCATATCTTATGAGTCTGACAGGAAGACCATTTCCACCATAGTCACTGACAGCGACTTCGGCTCGCAGAAATACGATCCGGACAGGGCGGAGAGGGATTCGACGCTGTCCGACCAGATCAAGCAGAAGGCTATAATAGAGAAGTACATAGAGAAGCTGTACTATCTTAACAACGACGCGGGAACTTGGAAGATTATACAGGATAATTGGGATCCGAACATCATACCCCCAGAGGATATAAAGGGATACGTACAGCCGCCGGACAGCCCCAAGCAGGACGGAACGGACAGCGGTGTCAACTATGAGGATCCTACCTTGTTGACGTTCAAGCTGAATGGGATATCTGATGGTTTTTCAATAGATGCGAAGAGAGATCTTCCTGCGTTCCATGTGTTTTTCGGCCCATATATATACAAGAGGGAGCTGGAAGAAGAGACGCAGCTCGACGACGAGTACTCCGAGGCCGCTTATACTCCATTGGGAGTGGCCACTTCCGATTCCGCCAGTGCATTTGTTGACAATCCTTCTGTGGTCGACCTCGGTGGTGCCACTCCTAGCATGATCGACTTCCCATCCAAGGCCGCGAAGAAGATAGGCATCGCTGCATATGGTTCTACGTACCTGTTGGACTTCGACGGAAAGAAGGGTGCGGCTTACGACAGGCTCGCCAGAATCCCGATGGAGCTCACGAAATATCTCAACAACAATGGTTTCAAGTCGGTCACAATCGATATGCTGTCGATCGAAAGGGATGTGGGATCTTCCGTGGCGGCGCCGACTGGCCAGGAGCCTGGCTCTTTCCATGGGATGGGTCTCGCAATAGACCTGAAGTTCACCAGCACTCACAGGAGCGGGTTCAAGTGGTCTTCGTCAGCGGACAACAAGTCTCTGGTTCTCTATCAGAACGGAAAGCTCACGGAGGTAATCGCCAAGTGGGTAGCAGATCAGAAGGATCTGGTATGGGGCGCCTCCTGGGGAGGGAGCAGGCCTTCGGAGGGCAAGGTTGTCGGAGACGGTATATTGGAGTACCACCATATGGAGATAAGGAAAGAGAACATACCTACGTATCTTGAGCCGTATTCGGACTTCATAAAGGACGTCGGGTTCGACCATACCAAGATGGATACCGCGGGCAGGAACAGCGTTACCTTCCAGTTCATGAAGTCAATGCTTAAGATAGCCGAGCAGGGGGCAGCGCCGAAAAAGGATTCTAATCAGACTGATGACACAAAGAAGGATGGTGTCAAGGAGGGGACGAAGAAGAAGTTCATCGTGGTGGGCGATTCGCAGACTCCAGCTGTTTCTATGCGCAACAACTACTTCAAGGTCATTGACAACGAAGGCAAGCCTGATACCAGCCTCTGGCAGGTCGGGATTGGGATAGATGCCTTGACGAAGTCGATAGATAAATTCCCTGTTTCTCCTGATGTCAAGGGTGTCGCGGTGTGCATAGGCACTAATGGAGGTTATTCTCTTAGGCCTGCTCAGGCAAAAAAGAAAGGCACCGATATGGTAGCTGCCTTAAGGAAGGCGTTCCCGAATGCCAAGCTGTTCCTGATTAAGGGTTCATGGGGGTGGGGCTATCTCATCGATACCAAGATGGCGACCGTTGAGTCTTTCTATGAAAACTTCAACCAGGGTTTCGATGGGATGGTTAAAGAGGCTATAGGGTGGCATACCGAGCACCCAGGTGCCTCTACTTCTAGCTTCGTTGTCATAGGTGAAGAGCTCAACGGGTTTGCCAAGAATATAAATTAGTCTTTCTATTGACCGAGTGATGTTATGTTGGCCCAGGCGCTGGTGTCCTTTAGCTTCTTCCCTGCTGGGAAGAGCGCCGCTGCAGCGGTGTCCATTACCTCTTTTATCGTTATGACCTTGCATCCGTCCTCGTATGTCGCCTTCAGATAGGTTGTTCCCTTTGAGTTGTCGATTATCTCCATTTCCCTTCCCTCCATGAGTATCAGCTTGTACTTGTTGTTGCTGAAAAGGGACTTCAATATCGGCTTCCCGTCTAGAGTGTCCGGACTTCCGAAGGGTAATATGTTAGCCTGTGCCAGCTTGAGGTCGGAATCTGTGCTCTGAACTATGAATCCGTTGTATTTTTCCTTGAGCCTTTCCCATGCCATTGACTCTTCTTCTTTCCATGTCGATCCCTTGCTCAGGGTTGTTCCGTTGGCGGCCGCCCACGTCTTGAACGCCTCTACTTCCATATCGTTCTTCAGCTCGGTTGGCTTTTCCGTTTTTGGTTCTGGTGCGTCCTTCGCCTTCTCTGGCTTTTCCTCTGGGTCGTTCTTGTTGCCCATTGCGTTTTTGGTCGCCTCGTCCCAGTCCTTCCTGGTCGCCAGTGTGTACGTGAAGCTGTTCCCGTGCTCCGTTACGTGCGCGTTGCATAGGGAGATGAATTGGTCCATCTCTGACTTCGAGGCGAAGCATTGGTCGCCGTTGAGTCCGTAGTGCCCTACCGACTTGCCCCCTGGGAATCCCTTCGCGAAATATGTTGTCCTTACTGTGACGGGCGGTCTGGATGGGTCTGTTGGTAGGAATTCAGGTTTGTCGAATTCCTTGTCGAGCCATATCAGCTGCGCCGCGCCGTCCTTTGATTTGAGGCATCCCTCTGGCATTAGCTCGTATGTGTCGAGATACTGCGACGGTGCCAGTATCGGAAGGCCTTCCTTCCCTGTTATCGCGGTGAACATCTTGGAGCTTATCTTCTTGTCCAGGTATCCGTTCAGCATCGTCAGCTGCTGTGCGTTGAGCGATTTGGACGCGTCGTCTATCATCTGCTGCGTTAGCGTGAAGTCGGCGCCTGGGACGGTTGAGAACTCGAACTTCTCAAGCTTCTCCTCTCCGTTCTCGTCGGTGTACATCACGTAGAGCCTGTCGCCGAACGTGTCGGTGTACATATCCTTCGGCTTCATGCACTGGTTCCTTATGCCCACGATGTTGAGCTGGTTCTTCTCCGTGTAGAGGTTGTAGTTCTTGTTGGAGAGCAGCTGCTTTATTATCTTTGTGTCCGGGTGTGGATCCGCCTTCTTCGGCTTCTGCTCCTCTTTCGTCTTCGGAGTCCCGTCCGCGTTGCTTGCGGTAGGGCCTGGAGGCGTCTCTCCAGGAGGTGGAGTGTCGAATGTGGTCGTTGTCGATCCAGGAGTGGCTGCGTAGTCTATCTCTTCCTTGCTGGTTATGTCGTTTTCCTCTATCGTTGACTGCCATTCGTCCCCTATTATAGGCTCTGCTATCCTGTCCAGCGTCTTCACGTCCTCGTTGTCGACCAGGTATATGTTCTTGGATAGGATCTTGGGATCCTTTATGGACTTATAGAGCTGTATGTGGGATAAGAGCGCTGGCGCTGCAACTATCGGTGCACCGAAGTTCCCCAGTAGGGCGGTGTTGCTCTGGAATATGTTCAGTAACTCGTCGAGCCAGTTTGTGAAGGTGTCTCCCAGGATGGCGCGCTGCGTGGCTTTCTCCGTCCCGATGTTGACCTTTCCGAAATTGTCCTTGAGGTTGATGTTTATGGCCTCGCTCTTTATGTTTATGTTGTTGAACTTGTGATCCATCTTTAGGCCCTCCGAGTCGTTCACGTAGACCTGGGTCTTGTGGTCGAATATCAGCGCCTTCATTGAGATGTAGTCCTCTTGACTGAGGGCGTCCATCTTCTTCTCGAGGTTTATGTTGAAGTGGTTGGCACAGATGTATTCTGGGTTGTCCTCTTTTCCGTTCTCGAAGACCACGAGAACGACCTTTCCCTTGTCCGGTACGTTGCTCGCGTTCCCGTTCATGTCCTTCCAAGGCGTGGCCCACGGCAGGTCTTCCGTCTTTATTACGTAGTTGTTCTTGGCATCCTTTCCGTCGAATACGTCCACGACCCTCGCGCGGACGCGGCACTGTCTGAATGGGTCGTTGTTGTCCTCTACTATTCCCAGGTAGGTTTTGCCTGGCTCTGCTATCTTCTTCTTGGACTTTATGGTGTTCTTTGCCATGGTTCTATTTCTTATTCTCTGCCAATATCTGCGCTAGGGTCTTGTTGTTGGTAGGTATGTTCGCGTTGTTTCCCTTGCCCAATATATCGGACAAGGTCTTGTTTCCTGTTACTGGGCTCGATAATACGGACGGGGCGGTGCTGTATTTCGCCTTTAGCATCGCCAGTCCGCTCATCTTTGGGGTGTTCGGTTCTTGCCATGGGTTGTCGATTTTTTTGATTCTTGCCCATGCGGTTGTTATCTCCTCGCCCAGGTAGTTCATAAGCTCGTTCCTGACGTCGAAGTATATCCCTTCTTTTTTGGGGAAAACATATGGTATCGGGTATACGTTGCCCATCGCTCCACCGAGGACGTTTCGCACCCTTCCCAATGTGGACTTGAGCAGTGCCGTCCTTGTGTTGATCTGGCTGTTCACCTCCGCCATCACGGCGCCGCCTGCCCTGCTCAAGATTCTCAGAGAGCCTTTTTTGGCGTTTGTAGCGAGCCTTCCCAATGCAGATGGTTCGTTCTTGGTCTCCTTTACGTTTCCTGCCTCGTCTTCGCCTAGCCCGTCGCCTTTCCCATTTGTGTTCTTATCCCCGAACGTTCCCGTTTCGATCACGAATATGGAGTTGACCCCAGGCTGGTTGAGGGTGTTCCCGCCCGATGTGTAGAACTTCGGCACTGAATAGTCTTCTATCTTTGAGTTGTTGAAGTTCTTTTGTCCGAGTGTCTCGTTGAGGCCCTGTCCGCCCTTGTTTCCGATCTTCCACAGCGCGCCGTTGTTGTATCCGACGTATTGGCCGAACTTCTTCGGATCTGGCACCCATTTCTCGTATCTAACGGTGGAGTACTTGTAGGTCATCTGTATTGTGAATCCATCGTACGTTTTTGTCGCTGAAAGGTCTATCGTGTCATCGTGTGCAGGTTGGTTGAAGTAGAATTGGCACTCCCTGAGCGAGTATATGTGCCTCGAGACGTTGTCCTTCACCACCTCGAAGTTCCCGCTGTTCGCGGCCTGCCTTACCCTTCTGAAGTTCCTGCACTCGGAGACTATTATGTCGCAGTTGAATCTCAAGAGGTTCTCCGGGACTATCCCCTTTCCGTTGGGCTTTGACCAATGCAAGAGCTTGTACATATGTGCGAGAGACGCCATAGTCCCCGATACGTCCTCGTTGAACGTGAGGCTTATCATGTCCTTCTGGTAGTCAACTAGGTATTTCATGTCCTGTCCAGGGAGTATCGACTCTATCAGCTTGTGAAGGCCTTCTACCTTGTATAGATAGTGTGAAAGGTAAGCCTTCTTTCCCCTTGTCAGCATCCGGAATGGCCTTTCTGCCTCCGCATAGTTTCCTAGGTCGTTTATGTTTCCTTTGGTCGAGCTCATGAGTGGGAATCCAGAATAGTCGTCGTAGTTCTCGAAGTTTATCTTCCCCTTTGTCTTGAATAGCTTCTGGAACTGCTTCTTGAAGTCGTGGTAGACCAGCCTCCTTGACTGTATCTCGCTGACGTCTGGGTACAGCGAGAAGAAGTCGTATATCGATCCGTTCAGCAGCGGCGAGCTAAGCGCGTCTATTACTACCTCCACTCCGAACATCACTGGGTCTTGGTTTTCCCATCCTGTTGTGGTCTGTCTGTCTATCTGGTGGTTGTGTATGAAATAGTCGGTAGAGGTATCTCCGTATATTCCGAGCATGTCCCTCCTCGATAGCGGCTTCTTGTTTATGTCGTCGACTCCCGTCCTCTGTGGGTAGCTCTCGTTTATGCGCTCCTCGGTGCTCATAGAGTCGAGGCCCTGGATGTTCTTCAGTATTATGCTCTGACTCCAGTGCTTTCCATAGCCTATACCGAATATCCTTCCGATATCTCCTATTCCCCTTCCGAAGTTGTTAACTTCTTGTAAAAATTCCGCCATTACCTATATATAAATATAGTTGTTCCGCATCGATGCAATACTGCTATTCTCTCGTTGTGAACCAATCCGTACCGTTGAGTTTAGGGGGATTGTACTGGTTGAAGCGGACTCCGACTTTCTTGGCCTCCAGCTTAGGGGACTTTTTCTTGTAGGGAAAGCTTTTTGGAACGGTGAACTGCATGAAGAGCTGCCTGAATCCCCCTGGGTACCAGAAGTCGATGACCGGGGCTATGATTGTATTCTTGTGCGCGTTGTTGATGGTGTTCCATTCTGTATCATAGTTGGTCCATGCGTGTCCGATCGGTGTGCTCTTGTCGCCGCCTGCCCCGCCCCATGAGTTGAAGCCTACATACGCCTTTCCGTCCGGGGACTCATCTATGACCGCTTTCCATGTGACCTTCGCTTCCGCCTCGTCGACCGTTATCTTTATCTTGCTGACGTATGGGTTGAGCTTCTTTTCTCTGTAGAATTTCTTGAGCGCGTCCGAAACCAGGCCATATACGCCGCCTAAGACACCTGTCATATGTCCGCCGAAGCCATCTGATCCCCTGGTCGAGAAAGAGTGCATCGCGTCCCAGTCGATTACGCCATTGGAATACCTGGTTCTTGTCCCTGGTCCGCCGAACCAGCCCTGAACCACCAATTTCTCGTAATGCCAGTAGGTGCTGCTTTTGTAGTCGTTCTTCGCTGTGCTTTTGGGGGTAGGTGCTGAATTGACGATAACTGCAGGAGTGGAGTTGGAAGAGCTGGAGTTGGAGTTTGGGGTGGATATCGGCGCCGTTCCTGACCCAGATGGGCTGCTGATGATCACATTCTCTAATTCTTTTCGCAGCTTTATCGAATTTTCGATTTGGATAGGCGTTAGGTTCTTGTATATGTCGCTCCAGGTCGGGTCGAACAGCTCTTCTACATATTCCTCGTCTATCTCCTCTGGTTCTTCTATTATCGGATAGTCGAACTCCAATCTGAAGATGTCTTTGACCATAGCGTCTTCTACCTTCTTCATTATCAGCAAATCTCCCAAGTCCACTTTCTTTCCGACGTAAAAGGTTCTGTTGTCCATGAATCCTTTCTCATCTCCTGGGAATATGACGTACTTCCCGTATGGGTCGGTGACCTTGACCTTTGTCTTCTCGTCATTTGACGTCATTGAATATTCGCCCTTGATCGATATCTTGTGCTTTTCGAGGATGGTCAGTGCATCAGGATCGTACTTTTCTGGGTAGTTTTGCCTTCCTTCGTATGCGTAGTAGTTTAGATTTCCTATCTTTTTCCACTTGCTCGGCTCTTTCTTGAAATTATAGAACTCCTCCATCGATTTTATTATGGATTCGTCCAGTTCCATCTTCTTTTTTTCGAGCAGATATACCTGCTGGTCTATCTCCATGAGCGTCCACTTCCCTGTTTCAAGTGAGATCTCATATGGAAGTATGTCCTTTTCCTCGGGGGGGGTTGGGTTGTTGGTGAAGTATATGTCTCCCTGGATTGTGTTCTTTTCCGGTATGTAGTCTGGATCTGGCCTAAGCTTCATAGGAATGAACGAATCTGGCTTTTCCGTTTCAGATGTTGGTGTTTCGATCGGCTTCTCTTTTTCCACCGGCGTCTTGTCGACCAGTGCCCATTCATCCTTTGGTATTTCGGTCACTATCGCGTTGGCTAACAATGAGTCGACGTATTTCTTTATCCCCGCCCTGGCGTCCTGCTTGGCGGTCTTCTTCTTGTAGGATAGCTTGACGACCGGAAGGGTTATCGATGCAGCGGTGGTCACCTCTTTTTCGTCTGACTTGATACCATCAGGGTCGATTATCGTGTCACCGAGCGACATCGGGTCTAACCCATCTGTTGACCTGTAGCCTTTTATCTTGGACTCGAGCAACCCGAATATCCTTCCCTTTATGCCCTTCTTGACAGCGAATATTATGGCATCCTGGTCGCCGCCGTCTCCGTTCAGGTCGTATACGCTGAACGGATCCTGCGGCGGCCTGATCCTGGCCATTGACAGGAGGTCGCTGACCTCGAATCCCTTCTCGGTCAGCATGCTCTTTATGTCCTCGAATTTTACTTTCTCTGCCATGGTTATATAAATACTTATCCTGAGCTACTTCTGAAATGGATGTTTGATTAATTGATCTTTCGTTATCGGGAATTTAGCTTGGCTTGTGAACGA
>JACCDW010578398.1_pt1 | contig 57492 bp, 44 predicted proteins | sample 7449781 | NCBI WGS metagenome assembly JACCDW01 (sample SAMN15323449, study PRJNA562643) | freshwater metagenome | isolation source: river surface water | place: USA:Blue River Watershed | collected 2017-08-18
TCTAACATATTAATGGGAAGTTCTTGATATCTATTAAACGGAATATGCATAAAATTATCAACCCAATTTTTTAATTTACTATATTCACCCATATAAGGTTCCATATTTTTAAAACTATTGAGTTTTTTTAATGCAATTGTTTTAATTTCAGATGGAATATTTGATTCTAAAATTGTTAATCTATATGGTTTTTCTAAGCGAATTTTATTATTAATTTGTTTTAATTCTTGAAGAATCTTAAGTTGCGTTGATTGATCTAATTTAGAAAAATACTCAGCATCATTAATTATAGTATTATCCTTTAAAAATGTTTTAAATATTTCACCATGTTTCCTTTTTCGTTTTTCAGAAATCTCATGTTGTTTTTCTTTTTGTTTTTCTACCATATCTTCACATTCTTTAATATATTCTTCTGCTAATTTATTATTTGGTATGGTTTTTAACACATCTAACAAACTATTAGCATCCATATCCACATTTTCATTTTCATCATCACTATAAATTACATTACCAGATTCATTAAAATATTCTTCTATTGATTTATTTACAGTAGAATGATGATTACATGCCCTAGGACGACTTCTTGCAATTGAAGTTAATATTATTCCAAAATTATTTTTTTGAGGTGTAGAAAATGGATTATCTTCTTCTTCTACATCGTCATCATCTTCCTCTTCATAATTAGAATCATCAGAATCATTTTCAGATGGTTCTATAACTTTTTTAAGTTTTTTATCTTCTTTAGGTCCCATTATCTATGATATAGTATAAAGTAATTTCTAAATTGTTATCAATTATATATACTATAAAATAATTGAAATAATTGAAATAAATAAAATTGAAAGATTTTAATTTAAATATTATTTATGTAATATAAGAAGATATGTCTGGATTTAATGGCAAGACCTCTAAAATTATTGGTATTCAATTCAGCGTTTTATCACCGGAAGAAATCCGAAAGGGTTCGGTTGCTGAAATTACTACACGTGATTCTTATGACAAAAATAAACCAGTTCCAGGTGGATTATTCGATTCTAGAATGGGTGTTTTAGAACCCGGACTAGTTTGTCCCACTGACGGTTTGGATTATATTCAAACCCCTGGTTATTTTGGTCATATAGAATTAGCTCGCCCCGTGTTTTATATTCAGTATCTCCCCATTGTTCAAAAGATTCTTCGTTGTGTGTGTTTTAAATGCAGTAAATTATTAATTAGTAAGGAAAAATATAAGCACGCAAACAAAATGTTACCTTCTAATCGTTGGAAATATGTATACAGTATTGCATCTGACGCAAAAAGATGTGGTCAGGAATCCGATGATGGTTGTGGATGTTTACAACCTACTTCTATTAAAAAAGAAGGTATTGCTTCTTTATATGCCGAATGGGCAAATAAGAAGTCCGATACCGAAACTATCGTTATTCCATTAACTCCTGAAATTGTTTTGAAAATATTCAAACGCATTTCAGATGAAGATATTACATTTATGGGATTTAGTCCCATTTGGTCTAGACCAGAATGGATGGTTTGTCAAGTATTAGCAGTACCTCCTCCAGCTGTTCGTCCTTCTGTGAAACACGATGCACAACAGCGTTCGGAAGATGACTTGACACATATCCTTGTTAAAATTATTCAAACTAATAAAACACTTCTCGAAAAAATACAGAATAATGCATCTGCTAAAGTTATCGATGATCAAACACAAATATTACAATATCTTGTCGGCTGTCAAGTTGACAATAAGATGTCTGGTAGTATGCCACTTGGCCCACGTTCGGGACGTCCTTTTAAATCTATCAAGGACCGTTTAAATGCCAAGTCTGGTCGTATGAGAGGAAACTTAATGGCTAAACGTGTTGATTTTAGTGCCCGTTCAGTTATTACTGCGGATCCTAATATATCGATTCGTGAATTAGGTATTCCTCTTAAAATTGCTAAAAATATTACGTACCCTGTACGTGTTAATCGTGTTAATAAAAATTTCTTGATGAAATTAATTAAAAATGGCCCAGATGTATGGCCTGGTGCAAAAATGTTGGAAAAAAGTAATGGTGTCACTATTACACTCAAATACGCTGACAAGAAAAACATCATTCTGGAAGACGGAGATATTGTACATCGCCATATGATGAATGGCGATCCTATTCTATTTAATCGTCAACCTACTCTCCACAGAATGAGTATGATGTGCCATATTGCGCGTATTATGATGAAAGGTGATACCTTTAGAATGAATGTAGCAGACACTAAACCTTATAATGCTGATTTCGATGGAGATGAAATGAATTTACATATGCCGCAAGATGCGGAATCACAATCAGAATTGCGAAATTTAGCAGCAGTTCCATTCCAAATTGTTAGTCCTGCTAACAATGCACCTATTATTGGTATTTTCCAAGATTCTATGCTTGGATGTTTTCAATTTACCAGAGATAATATTCATTTTACACAACCCCAAGCAATGAACTTATTGATGGGTTTCAATCGTGTAAATACTGATGATATTTTAGAAAAAGAACAAATCAGCAACTTTGATTTGTTAACTCAAATTACACCACCTCTTAGCATTAAAGTCAAAAATAAGCTTTTCAAAGATGGAAAAGACGATTCTAAAACTTCGAATAATGTTGTAGAAATTATAAATGGCCAGTACGTAAGAGGACAAATGGATAAGGGTATTTTAGGTTCAGGTACAAAAGGATTATTACATAGAGTATGCAACGATTTTGGTAATATGGCGTGTTCCGACTACATTGATAATTTACAAAACATTATTACAAAATACATGAGAACCAGTGGATTTAGTGCAGGAGTAAGTGACTTAATGTTACCTTCCTCTACTAAAGAACAAATTGTTAAAACTATCACTGACAAAAAGAATGAAATCAAACACCTAATTGATCAAGTTCAATTAGGAATCTTCGAAAACAACACAGGACGTTCCAATAAAGAAGAATTTGAGAGTCAAGTTATGAACATTTTAAACCAAGCTGCTTCAGATGCAGGCAAATTAGGAAGAGAAGGGTTGAAACCCGATAATCGCTTCACTATTATGTCTGTTGCTGGTTCTAAAGGTTCTGATTTGAATATTTCTCAAATGGTCGCTTGTGTTGCACAACAGAATGTTGATAATAAACGTATTGGTTACGGATTTGAACATCGTACCTTACCTCATTATCCAAAATTCGATGATTCATTGGAAGCCCGTGGATTTGTTGAAAACTCTTACATCGATGGTCTTACCCCTCAAGAGTTATTCTTCCATGCTATGGGTGGTCGTGTTGGTTTAATTGATACTGCAGTAAAAACATCCACTACAGGTTATATTCAAAGAAGACTCATTAAATCATTAGAAGATCTAATGGTTAACTATGATATGACAGTTCGCAATAACAAGAATAAAGTCATACAATTTAGTTATGGCGAAGACTCGATTGATACCGTAAAAGTTGAAAATCAAGACTTACCATTAGCTTCTATGAGTATTCAAGATATTTATGCTCACTATAGCATTCCAGATGAAGATAATTTGTCTAAGAAAGGATTAGGAAACATATTTACAAAGAAAGCTTTGCGTGAAAACTCAAAAACATTTGAGACTTACACTGAAAAAGCAAAGACTTATACTGAATATATGCTTCATATCAGAGATGAATTAATGCAAAAAATATTTAAATTTAAAGAAGAACGTATGGTTCGCTCTCCTGTTGCATTTACCCATATCATTCAAAATGTAATGGGTCAGCAAAATCTAAATTCTAATTCATTAGTAGATATCACATTATTAGAAGCATTAAATATGGTTGAAGCTGCCTATAATAATATTTCAACCAGTCACTATGTTGCCCCCACTGAACTATTTAAAACACTATATTTCTATTATTTGTCACCCAAAGACCTCTTATTAAATAAACGATTTAATCGAGCTGCTCTAGAAGTCTTATTAGAAACCATCATCCTCAACTATAAACGAGCAATCGTTGCACCCGGCGAAATGATCGGAATGATTGCCGCTCAGAGCATTGGGGAACCGACAACGCAAATGTCGGCCCCATACTCAGAGCATATTAGGTGTGTAAAAATTAATAAAAATACAAAAAATATTTCTATGGTCTCAGAAAAGATCGGTAAATTATGTGATGATATTATCGAGCAATACCCACAATATACATTTAATACAGGACACGCTAATAGTGTAGAAACATTATTAGATGCTCTTGAAGACGAATATTATATTGTTGGAGTAGATCATGAGGAAAAAACACATTGGAATAAAATTTCACATGTCAGCAGACATCCTGTAAATGGGCAACTTATGAAAGTCACTACAAAGAGCGGAAGAATTGTCAATACAACTACAAGTCATTCACATTTGATTAGAAAAAATCAAACAGTTGAACCTATTACTGGTTCTGACTTGAAAGAAGGAATGAGAATTCCTGTTGCAAAAAATATTGACAATCCTTTTATCACATCTGCAATTAAAATTGGAGATATTGATTGTGAACTAGACCACTTATTTGGATGGTTTATCGGTGCATATTTAGCTGAAGGTAGTCTTTCGGGAAATACTATTTGTATTACTAACATTTCACAACATTACATTGATAATGTAAATCAAATTGCAGAAAGATTCGGAAAAACTGGTATCACTCGTAGATATAAGGGTGAATTTGGACCCTCAGTTTCCACTAGTTTTGCACATAAAGATTTAGCTAAACTTATTTTGGATACATGTGGAACAGGTTCATTTGTAAAAGGTATTCCTGATTTTGCATTTATCGCTCCAAATGAATTCAAATCCGGTTTATTACAAGGCTACATGGATGGCGATGGAAATTTCCAATGTGACCAGAAACATCATCAAATCCGTGCTTGTAGTAGAAGTCTTCAATTAATCAAAGATTTAGCATTAATATTTAATTATTTTGGAATATTTACATCTATTAAAACACAACAAGTTAAAGGAATGCCTATTTATAATTTATCTATAAGTGCGAAGTATTCTGAACTATATCAAACTCATATCAACTCCTTAGTTCATAGTGAAAAACTAATGAATTTAGTTGCATATATAAATAGAACAGATATTCACGACTTATCTGATGAAATTGATAAGATTAATGGACTTGGGGAAATTATTGCTTCGTGTGGTAAAACGCTTAAAATTCCTGGACAAAGTAGCCTTTATGGACGTTGGAAGAATAAGGATAGTATTGGAAGAAGAACTCTCCAAAAATATATTGAAGTCTTTGAAACTCATGAAAATAGTCATTTAATTCAATCCGAATTACAAATTCTTAATCAAGCTGCAAATTCAAATGTAGTTTGGGATGAAATTGTTGAAATTGAATTAAGCACACCTGACCAATCTGAATTTGTGTATGATTTTACTGTTCCTGCTAATCAAACATTTATGACGGATTATGGTGTGATTGTTCATAATACACTTAACACTTTCCATTTTGCTGGTGTTGCATCAAAATCAAATGTAACTCGTGGTGTTCCTAGAATTGAGGAAATTTTAGCTTTATCCGAAAATATCAAGAATCCTTCATTAACCGTTTATATGAATACTGAAGATGAGGTTGATAAGGAAAATGCTCAGAAAATCATGTATAATTTAGAACATACAAAGTTAATTGAATTAGTAAAATCAACTCAGATTTGTTTTGATCCTGATGATAACAATACTGTGATTGAAGAAGATAAAATATTACTTGAACAATATAAAGAATTTAGTGAATTATTTGATGGATGTACAGATGCAAAATATTTAATGGATGATTCAGAAAAATCAAAGTGGATCTTAAGAATGGAAATGGATCCTGAGATAATGTTAGAAAAGAATATTACGATGGATGATATTCACTTTGCTTTAGTAAAGACATATGAATCAGAAATTCATTGTGTATATTCTGATTACAATTCTGATAAATTAGTTTTCAGAATCAGAATGGCATCATTATTCGGTAAATCAGGGCCAAACAAAGGAGCATTTAAACCAGGCAAAAATGAACCATCTCCATTAGATCAATCAGATTCAATCTATTTATTGAAAAATATTCAAAATAATATGTTAAATAATATAGTTCTTAGAGGAGTTACTGGAATTGATAAAGTAATTATGCGTAAGATTAAAGATAATATGGTAAGCATTGGAGGTGGTTATAAAAAGCAAGAGATTTGGGTATTAGATACAGTTGGTACAAATTTATTAGATGTACTTGGTTTAGATTATATTGATAAGAAGAGAACATTTAGTAATGATATTATGGAAATCTATAATGTTCTTGGTATTGAAGCTGCTAGACAGGCAATTTATAATGAATTAGTTGATGTAATTGAATTCGATGGTGGATATATCAATTCCCATCATATGACTGTCTTATGTGACAGAATGACATTTGCGAATAAAATGATTTCTATATTTAGACATGGAGTTAATAATGATAATATTGGACCGATTGCAAAGGCATCTTTCGAAGAGACATATGAGATGTTCTTAAAAGCCGCTAGACATGGTGAATTAGATACTATGAGAGGTGTATCTGCAAATGTAATGTGTGGTCAAGAAGGTTATTATGGTACAAGTGCATTCCAAGTTGTATTAGATTTAGATGAAATGAAGAAATTAACTGCAACAGTTCAACATGAAGTAATTGATGCAAATGAAGAAATCGCGAACGCATTCATATCACAATTAGCAGTATCTAAAGATGATAAATGCAGTGTAGAAAATATTAAAATTGACAATAATGTAACTAACATAATCGTAAAGGAATCGGGAACAATGGACGAAGAATATGATCCATTTGCTTAAAAATTTAATTGATATTTATTATATGTTTTTTATTGAATTAATATAAAAATTTTTATGTTTTTATATGAATTAAACTTAATCAGATTCTTCATCAAAGCTATATTCTTCAATGTTAACCTTTTTGCGAGGATTTTCTTGTGCATTAACGACAATTTTCTTATCTTTTTGATGTACTTTACGATGTTTTACATGTTCTTCTGCTTTTTCTTCCTCAGATTCATCTTCTAAAATAATATAATCTTCTAATTTTACTACTTTACGTTTAATTGGTTTAGGTCTTCTTGGTATTGGTGCAGATTCTTCTTCAAATTCATAATCATGTCTTAATACAGTTGGACCTTCTGCTTCTGTTTCCTCTTCTTCAATAACATCATATTCATCCATTAAAACCTTAATGGGATCCTTACGTATACCTGGTTGTTTCTCCAAATATTTGGTTTTCTTTTCTCTTTTATATAAAACTAGATATTCTTCAACATTTACATAATGTTTTACAGCTTTTTCTACATTTTCAATACATAGTCCTTCTTTAATATCATCTAGCGAAATCGAAAATAATCCATCATTATTAATAATTATTTTATAAGGAGGAACATAATTTTCTCTTAATCCAGGAGCAATAATAAATACATATTTATCATGTAGTTTATCGTTAGAAGTATATAGTACAAATTGATGTTCATTAAATCTACTTTCAGTAATATTCTTAACAGAAACTAAAATTGACTGTATTTTAAAATACGACATGCATAACCATAAATCAAAATTAGTTAAGAAATAACTATCAGTATAAATCATTTCTGAAATAGTCAATATATCATTTTTTAATTGATCACCAAAGAATTTCTTTCCTTCTTCAGTTAAAATATCTGCAATTTTATCTATGATGTGTTTACTTTTATATTCATTTGTTAGTTTATAGTATTCATTATTTAATATATGTCTAATCTCCATTATTGAAAATTTTTGATTTAATACTTGTTTTACAATATCAATCACAACGTAAAATGTACAATGATTATTTGATGCATATTGTAGTTCTTTATATGTTTCAGGAAAACATTTTTTCCAAAATGCAGATGATATATCAACTGGACCATTTGGCATACAATCTCTCTTTTCCTGCGGATTAATAATACTATCTAAATTGTATTGAGTTGAATATGTTTGTGTTAGTGATGGATTCACATTATCAATTGTATTATATTTTACATAAGAGTTAATATCTTCTGAAGGAATCAATTCTCTGAAATAATCTTGAGTTATTAATGATTGTAATATAATAATTTCATCTTCATTTATTTTATAATTTACTGTACCAAATGAAAGGAATGATTGTGGTTTAAAAATTATAGATTTGATTCTATTATAACGTAAAAGTTCATCTGCCATTTTACCAAAATATTGCTCTTCATTATTAGCTTTTGTAATTAAATTATATTTTGGCAATACTAACGTGCATTTATCATCTGTCATGATACATACTGAACCAGGTTTTTCACATTTATCGACCGATTTAGTAATGCATGTATATACATCTTTAATATCTTTAATATCAACACTATCCGAGAAAACAATGTTAGTACCAACTAAATCTCTTAGTAATTCAGTTATTTCTTCTAATTTCTCGGTATAAATCATAAAAGTTTTATTGCACTCTTGTTGTATTTTTTTCCTCTTATCGCTATTTGTATAATCATTTAAAAGTATTTTAATTGTATTTCTAAATACGTTATAAAAATTAGTTTCTAACTCAATACGATTAATATAATCTACTCGTTTTTTATCAACGTTTTCTTTTGATGAGATTTCTACAGTTTCATCTGCATCAAATATATCATTTGTATGAATAATATGTATATTGTCAATTACATCTTCGACTGGTTCAGATGGTTGTATTGGAATATATTGATTTGTGTTAGTTAAGAATCCAACAACATTATTATGTTCAACTATCTTTGCCAAATCCCTACCTTCTTCATAATTGTTTGAAGAAGGTTCTGAATAGTTGTAATATTCTTTTAAGAAATCTAATGTAGAACTATAATCACTCCAAATTTCTTGATTCATATACATATAATCATATTCACACTCTTTTTCTTTTCTAGGATATTTAGGTACACATAAAGATGATGGATAACAAGGGATAAATCCATTTAATCCACTTGAACTTTGAACTAACAATCCTATTACTTTTGCATCAAAATTTAATATCTGCATTTTAATTTCATAATTTTTACTATTTAAGATATCTATTAAATCTGGTAAAGGAGGCGCAATGTTATACTTATATTTTTTTGGTAAACTGGGTAAAGGGAGACATTTACTTTGCATCACTGGTTTAATAATTTTTTCTAAGACTTGACGCATTGACTTAGATATGTTTGAAAGTTTTGGATGATATTCGGTATATGTTTTAATAACATTTATACGTTTACCAGTATCTTCATATGTATAAATTGGTTCAAAATAATTACCACGTTTAATTAATATTAATGTTCTACGTCGAGATACATATGCTTGATTTGAAAAATGATTTGATGGACATATGATTTCTACTGTATTATTTTCAGTATCCCCTTCTTTTGTTTGAAAAATTACAATATTTATTCCCGAATTAAATAACATTGGATTAGGTCTACTAATTATATCCCATAAATATGTATGATCTAATATTATCGTATCATCTCTTAAATAATTCTTAAAATTTTCATATGCTTTTACTACTCGTGTAAAGAACATTTCTTCATCAAATATTTCTTGTTCTATAGGTGATTCATCCGAATAAATCTTTTTAGGTCTTCTATTTGAAACTCCTAACATTTTATCATATAATTTAGTTTCCGCATAATCATCAATATTTACATCAATAGATTCATCATAGAAAATACTTGGTAAATTTCCATTTTGATAAGTTATAAAACTATCCAAATCTATTGCACTTATTATTATTTCTTTCATTTCTTTAATACTAGGAACATCGTCTTTTGCATCTGAAATATATGACAAAATACGATTTGCACCTGTTTCAGGATCTTTATCTGCATAAAACATTGCATTTGCTATACATGCTATAAATGATTGCTTAGAACTATTTTCTACTCCATGTCTTAATAAACAAGGATGATTCAACTTAATATTTGTATTTGTTTTACTAACTTGACAATCTGCATTTGATATATGTAGAATTTTTTGAATAGTAATTGGCAAAAATCCCCAACGTCTATTTGGTAATGGATATTTATCAGAACCTTTTATATATTGGTCTGCTGCTTCTTTTTTCTCTGGAACTGAAATAGGAACATCTGTACCTTGAGACTTACATTTATCTCTTCGTGTTTTTCTAACACCAGTGTTCCAATTTGAAAAACAACAGGGAATACAATTCCCATCCGGAGTTTCTTCTTTATGAAAACCGGGAAAATTTTCAGAATCATCGTCATAAAATTTATATACATACTTACCCTCAGGAACCGTTTTTTCTGATTTGGGAATAATGACACTTTCAAATTCTTTTTCAGATGTTAAAGGTTTTCCACCACATTCTCCTGCCATAATTTGTGCTTTTGTAACCATCGTATCAGTTAATAAACACCAATAACGAGGACACATATAATATAGTTTTTCAGAAGGATTCTCAGGATCATTTCTATATTCAATAAAATCTGAATCTACCTTTTTTGGATCATTATATAATTCAGGATGATCATCTATGATTTTTTGTCTTTCACTTGAACTTAATATTACAGGTTGTCTTGAAGATTGAGAAGGACACATTCTTGCATAACCATCTTTTTCGGATGAAGCATTTAATTCTTTTAATAATCCAGGATCCCTTTCTTCAATTCGTTTTTGCCAAATATATGGACTTTTTAATCTTAGACCAACTATACTTCTAACAGTGTTTTCTAATTTCTTCTTTATTGTCTCTATCTTTTTCTTTGTTTCTACTGGTATTTTTTTTTCTATTATTTCTTCTTTTTTTGGTTCTGATGATACTTCAAATTCAGAAAGTTTTGATAAATTATCTGATATCGTTTTTGTGTCAATATCGAAATCAACATCAAGATCTACATCTTCTTTTACAGATGGCACTTCTATTTCTTCTTCTATTGATGGTATTTCTTCCTCTATTGATGGTATTTCTTCCTCTATTGATGGTATTTCTTCTCCTATTGATGGTATATCTTCTCCTATTGATGGCACTTCTATTTCTTCTTGTAATACATCGGGTTTTAGAGTAAATAAAGAACGGTCTTCTTCTTTTTGTTCTTCTTCTTCTAAATCCTCTTCTAAACTATTCTTTAATTCAAATGATTTGTCTTTTTCTAAGTCGGATATATCTTCTAATCCGGATAATCCAGATATATCATCTTTATCAGAAGAACCAGGCACTTCTATATTTTCAACTTCTTCTTCTAATTTATTAAGGTCTGAAATATCAGGTTCAGAACTGTTACTTTTAAATGAACCAAGTGAACCTAAAGACCCAAGTGAAGAATCCTGAGAAGATTCTTTTAAACTTATATCAGGTGTAGATACTTCTGGTTCATCAGAATCAGTATTTATAGCACCCCCTTCATAACCCTCAAACTCTTCACCAAAATCACCATATAATTCTAAAATATTTTTCTGTGTCTCTTTCGCTCTCTCTTCATCATAAAATATTTCTTCATTTTCGGTTATAGACGCAATAGTATTTTCACCAATAGGTTTTTCAGATGCAGCAACTATTTCTTCAAAAATAGTATCTTTTATTATGTTACCACTACATAAGTCATTAATCTCATCAATAGAATATGATGTACTCTCTGGGTCTTGTGTAATACGTATTAAAGTATCAATATAAATAGGAATCGTATCTAAATAACTAACATAATCAATACCATCTATGTCAATTATTAATTCAGCATTAAAAGCATTTACAGTTAACGTCGTTTTGAATCCCGGATTATCTTTTATTTGCATTTTTTTTCGCTTTATACCACGTTGTACTTCTAATTCACTTATAATACTACGAATCATTTCAGATGCCTGTTCTTCAGTTAATTCCTTATAACTATCTAACAAACTATTTAAAATTTCATCAGCAGATTTTCCTTGACGAAACTTTTCTATTATAAAAGCTTCTTGACTCACATGTTTATTAAAGTTAGATACACGTTTATATCGAAGTATATAATTACTTTTATCTTGATTTTCAATATTAAACACACTTGAAATACAACCTTCTAATGGTTTCAAATCTATCTTTTGAGAAATTTTATACACCGTTTCAAATAATATATTATTAATTTCTACATTTACATCTAATATAGACTTAAAATGAGGCAATTTATAACCACTTTGTTCAAAAAAACTACGCAAATCATCTATCAATGGATTTACGGTCTTCTTTAATAAATTGTCTATATTAATATATTTTTCTCTATCATCAAAACGTAAAATTTGTTTAAAATTTCCTTCTGGATAAATCTCTATACTACCATCGTCAAAAAATTCACATATAATTGTATCTGACTTACTTATTTCTATATACACTGCAACTGATTGAGTTTTACCTATATTCCTCATTAAACGAAAAATAGTTGCTTTATCTAAATATGGTATCTTCTTTCCATCTATAGATAACTTATTTGTATATAAACGATATATTTTTTCGTGTTTTGATGATGGATTATACTTTATTAATGGTTGATGCAAATTTGCATGTAATAACTTAAATATTATCTCTATTGGTAACTTCATATTGAACTCAGGATATAAAGTTATATTTATATTTTTTATACCTGTCTTTTCTCTTATTAATTTAAATACATCACTATCTTCTCTATCTTTATACACATCATAAAACATATCTACACTTTTGAAATTATTTAATAAATCACGCGTAACCATCTTTTCATCATTTTTTAATAAATCATCTTCAGCATCTATAAATGTATTAAACGAATTAATACCATCCTTATGTAAAAATGGAAAATAAATTTTTGACGTATATTCTGAATTTATATTATTGTCTTCATCATATTTAAATACAGAATACGCAGTACAAGCATAAATAGTATTATTATATATCTTTCCTGTCGTCAACAATAAATTTCCATTTAAAGTACTTAACTCGTCACGCGATTTCTCTAACAAAGGATCATATTCCTCAATTTGATATGGATTCGCTACAAATGGATATGTATCTGTTATCATAAAAAATTTTTGCCCTAACGGTTTTGCTATGTAATAATTTGAATTTTGTAAATTTAACTTTAATAAATCGTCATATGTATATTTTTCCTTATTTTCCATATGAAATTCTATTTGATTTCCATTTTCATCCTTTACATTTAATAAAAACTGATTTAATCTTACCTTAGTCAAACGTAAATTATCATTTTGAGTTAATATTTGATATAGTAATACAGGATTTATACGTTCTTTCTTTAAACAATACAAATATAACCCATCTTTGCTAAATTTTTGCTCATCATCTTCCGGTTGAGATATTTTTTTAAGTTCAATTGACACTTTTAACTTAACTGTACCAACATTATCATCTTCATGAATAGTTAGGTCTGAAAAATAAACTGGAATCGACTGCTCTATTATATATTTTAACTCATCTTCTTTAAATATTTTTAAAAATTCGCGATTTGTCGGTTCGTCCATAAACAAATCTTCCATCTTTTCTGCACCTATACCATAAAACACTATTACACTATTTATTGTGTTCAAATTTGTTAAATGATATACTTTAAATACTTGTAATGGATCCATATATATATTTTATATTTATTTATTTTCATATTTTTGTTTGTATAAATATTTTACTAACAAAAATATATAATTTATTTATTTTAAATCATAATACGGATTATCTGTTAGTTTCATTCCACAATATTCTACTGGATTATTCTTATAATCTATTGGCGTATAAATGTTTGCTGCAACTGCATTCTCTAATAAAAATTTAAAATTCTGCCAAAATACTAATTTATGACCTTCCTCTTTTGTCATTACATGAGCTAATTCATGTAAAGCTACAAATGTTAGTGTATTTAAATCTATTAATTTTGTACCATTCTTCTTTGTATTCAAACAAAATGCTATCTTTTCACCTTTATTCTCACTATACGCTGTATGTTCACTTGTCGGTAACGTTTCACTCACCTTCTTAGGATCAAAATTTTCCACTAAACGACGAATACGTGGATCCTCTGGATACTTTTTACCCGTATATACCACCAAATCTTTACATTTTTGAGTCACTTCTGCTAATAAATCTGCTGCCTCTTCTAAACGAAAACGCTCTCGTACACAATACTTTTCTCCATCTACAGTTGAAATAATACACTTTAAATTATATGCATCAGAATCATAATACATCTTTAAACAAACTAACAATACAAATCCTAAAATTACATAAAATAATATACTCTCCTTTTCCATACATAATAAAAATATTATTTAATATACATATAAAATTGATATAAATCTATAATTCATATTTTAACTAAATATCATGTCCAAATTTGATACACACGAAAAATCTAAATTCTGGAGTTCCAGAAATACAATTCAACCAAATCAAGTTGCATTAAATACCTATAAGAAATTCTGGTTTGACTGCCCTGAATGTAATCATTGTTTTGAAAAAAGATTAAAAGACATAAGTTTAACAAATGGTTGGTGTCCTTATTGTGCTAATAAAAAAGTTTGTAATAAAAATTTAAATTGTAAAATATGTTATGATAAATGTTTTATTTCACATCCTAAATCTATATATTGGTCTAGTAAAAATACAGTATCTCCATATGAAGTATTGATGTATTCTCATAAGAAATATTTATTTGATTGTAATAATTGTAATCATGAATTTATCACGTCAATTTATCATATAACAAAAAATAATACGTGGTGTAATTTTTGTAGCGAGGTTTCACCAAAACAATTATGTGCTAAAGAATTAAATTGTAATATTTGTTTTAATAGAAGTTTTGCTTCGATTGATAAAAGTAAATATTGGTCTATTAAAAATAATAAAGAAGCATGTCAAGTATTTAAAAGTTCTGGTAAAAAAGCTTGGTTTACTTGTGATAAATGTAATAATGATTTTGAAAGTAAAATTTGTCATGTAACTGATGGTTCTTGGTGTCCTAATTGTAAATATAAAACTGAAGATAAATTACATGCAATTTTAAAAGAAAACTATCCTTCTATAAAGTCACAATATAAAGTAGATTGGTGTAAAGATAAAAAGCATTTGCCATTTGATTTTGTATTGGAAGATATGAAAATCATAATTGAACTTGATGGACCTCAGCATTTTGAACAAATTGGAAATTGGAAAACATTAGAACATACAAAAACTCGCGATTTGTATAAAATGCATTGTGCAAATGAAAATGGGTTCAGTATTATTAGAATTTTACAAAATGATGTTTTAAAAGATAAATATAACTGGTTATCCGAATTATGTGATAATGTTCGTAAAATTACAGATGATAATAGGGTTCAAAATATTTATATGTGTAAAAATGATGAATATAAAAATTTTGATATTAGTTAATTATTTTTTCTTACTGTGGTCCAGCACCAATCTCAAGAGGCACACGAAGAAAATCTGGAGAAATTGTTGAGTTGTTCCATATTGACACGTTCATTTGTGGATTAGGAGGTTCAGAACGGATTTGAAGGTTAGCATTTCTAAGGGATTGTCCAATGGTATCAATACCGATGTGATAACCGGCTTTTAGGAGATTAATGTTAGCAAGTTCGCCTTTTCCAGAGGGATTAAGTTGGGACCATTGTGAGTTGGCGTCTTGTGGTAAGAGGTCAGATGGGTTTTGCATGGTATTTTTGGTACATCCGGTAGGGATGTTTTGTCCGGTAGTTTGAACACCGTTAACAGGTGCAAAAACTTCGTTTTGTCCAATGGGATTAGATGGGACAACTGCGGCAGAACCACCGGTGTAAGCGGGATTAGTAGTAGCGCTCATTTTTTCGTTACCAATAGAACCCTTAGTAGACATATAATTGAATAGCATATAGAGACAATATACAACAACAGCGGCAATTAAAAGTCCAGTAATACCATATTCATTCCAGAGTTTTTTAAGAGAAACACTCATTATATAAAATTAATGATAAAATATTTTTGGGAATACTTATTAATTTCTAAAACTACTTAAATAATCTAATAATTTTAAATCAATCTTATATTTTTAAATTCATAGTTGTTAGTTTTCCTAAATTATAAATTATAGTTCTTCAATTTCTTCTAAAAATCCTGGATTTGTATAGTCTTCATCTTCATTGGAACTTCCAGAACCATCTGAATCTGTATCATCTATATCATCTAACATATAAGTTTTCTTAATATTTTGAGCTTCTAAATAAGCTATGATTGCTGCTCTTTTAGATTCTTTGGCTTTTTCTTTTGCAGCCTTATATTTATCATAATAAACTTGATTAGGATTCTTTAATGTCATTGTTTCTGAAGAAACATCTAAATCATTTGATATATCAAATTCTAGTAAAGGTTCATCATCTTTCTTATCTAATTCTTCAATTTCTAAACAAATATTTTCATCTGAATCATCTCCTAATATGGTAATTCCTTTATCTAAAGGAGGTCCTGAATTTGCTTCTGTATTTTTTCTTGTAATTTCATCTAAATCTTCTGTTAAAATTGGCGTATCAATAGCAGATGAATTAATTGTAGATGAATCAATAGTAGATGAATTAATTGTAGATGAATTAATTGTAGACATATTATTTATAGATGAATCAATATTAGGTGATATAATAGAAGCTAATGCGATATCAATTGGAGCAGATTCTTTTTCTTTAATTTCTTCTACGGTAGTATTTATAAATTCCTTAATATCTTGAGTTGTGTTGATAACATTATTGTTGTTAGTTTTAGAAGGTTTCTTAATAAAACAATTATCTAAGAATGGATCAGGACTAACAACCATAGACTGTTTTACCTCAAATTCTATTTGAAAGTTTTTTGCAGTAAATTTAATACCTTGAATTTCAATAATACACACTACATTTGTATTATCTTTTATGTCTTCTACATTTAATAACTCATCATTTTCATTATAAATTTTAATATTTTGTTTTACATTAGTTCTTAATAAATAAAATTTACCAGACTTATAAACCTTTAGAGGGGATGTAAATGCACTCTCAATATCGTCTTTTTCTAATTGATTTTGAAACCATTGGTCTTTCTTATTAAAGATGAGTTCTTGACATTTTTCTTCTAAATTTTCAACCCATTGTACAAATATAGAATCATTATTACTAAACATCAGATCTGCATATATTTTTTTTCCACTTTTTACAAAACCGTTTTTAGTTAATGATTTTGGTGCTTGAATGCATAATGGTTTACTATTTAAAAAAATTCGTGTAAAATATGATCCGCCACTTAAAGTAGTAGGTGATCCTAAATGTAGTTGTTTAAAATCAAAATCGACAGCGGGTTCAACAATGTTAATCTCCATTAGAGGATTAAAAGAAATAATAAATAAAAATAACACGCATAATTGCGAAAAAATATAAAAAGACTTTTATAATTATGTATAAATGAAAGACTCTATTATAAAACAATGTATTGACATTTTAAAGACTGATGATATAAGAAATGAGATTAAGCAAATATTTTCACCAGTAACAGATTTGATATTATATGAAATATCGCCATATATCTATTTTATTATATTTTTAGTATTATTAATTTTTGTTCTTATTTTAGCAATACTAATATTATTAGTTTTAATATTGCGTAATAAACAAATTCTACCCAAAATACAATAATTTCTTTTTATATAATATAAATGCCTAAAACTCGCAGACATAGAAGTCGTAGACATAGAAGTCATCGTAGAAGATATAGAGGAGGAGGAGGTGCTGATACATATGAATTAGGTGTTGTTGGAAATGGTCAAACTCAGTTCAATAATACATTTAGAATTAATCCTAATGATACTATTGTCGGCAAACAAAGTAATGTAATTAGAGATGTGAATAATCCTTCTTTAGGTGTACAACCTTTAGGTGTTAACTTTAACTCACCTTTATTAAAAGGTGGCAGAAGAAGAAGACATCATCGTAGTCGTAGGGGTGGATATTGGGGTGAAGTTATAAATCAAGCGGTTGTTCCTTTTGCACTTTTAGCTGCTCAAAATAGATTTAGCAAGAAGCGTCGTGGTAGTCGTAGACACTAAACATAATTAATATTTGAAAATAATATTAACGTTAATTGTTAGTTAATATTATTATGGATTTTGACGAACAGATTAAACAATTTGTAACTTATGATAATCAATTAAAGTTATTAAATGAAAAAATTAAGGATATTAAAGAAAAGAGATCGGTTTTAAGTGATAGTATTATGAACTATGTAGAAGAAAATGATTTAATCTCTGTGCCAATAGAAATTAGTGATGGAAGTATTAAATATCATACAAAAAAGGAACAACAGCCTTTAACATATAAATATTTGGAAACATCATTACCTCAAATAATTAAGAATCCTGAACAAGTTAAGATGATTATTGACTTTTTAAAGAAGAATCGAGAAGTTAAGACAGTTTCCGAATTAAAGCGCTTTTCTAAAAATTAATTTATATCAAATTAATGTATATGCAGATAAACCCTGAAGAAGATTTAGTAATATATAAAGAAAATGGTGTAATTATGAGTGGAGGTTATAGTGTAGAGTCAACATTATTAAAAAATAATATATTAAATCAAACAGGAGGAGTAAAACATGATGATGATATTAATTTTAAAGATTTAGCGATACCAATAGGATTATTATATGTAGTTCAACCTTGTGATAAAAAAGAAGAAATTATTATGAATGAACATAATACAATTCCAGATGATATATATGATAAATTATTTGAAATGGCTCAAGATAAAAAGCCTAAGAAGAAACCAAGAACCTATAAGATGAAACCTGGAAAAGAACAGAGTAAGAGAAAAACTAAGAAAACTAAACCAACTAAAACAGTAGAATAAATCTGTAGAATAGAATTTTCATAAAAAAATAAATACAAAATATAAATGTATTTATTTTCTAATACTGAAGAAAATATATGTATAATATGTTGGGAAAATGAAAATAATATATATAAATTAAAGGATATCATATTTGAAAATAACATATGTGAATGTAATGTATATGTTCATATACATTGTTTAAAACAATGGGTAAAAAAACATAATTGTTGTCCTATATGTAAGGTAAAATATAATTGTTCAAGAGTAGGAAATATATTTTTAATTTGCAAATATTATAATACTATTGTTAGTTTATTGGTGGCATTTGTATTCATCGATACAATATATTTTATCGTATCTATTATAAAACAATATAGTTAACTGTTTAATATCTTGACCACGAATTTAAATTGAATGGTGATACAATAATGTCATCAATATTGTCTTTCCAATAATCTACACGTTTTTCAAATAGAACATCTTTTTCTGTCTTTGGATAAATAGAAGTATTTGCCATGACTTCTTCATCTTCTTTAGTCATCTTTGGTTTTACTCCATAACAATTAGCACCAAATTTTAATTTAGTATTCTCCATATATCCTCCATTAATACCAGGTCTACCACAGTCATGTTCATGACCCTCTATTTTTTGCAATGAGTCATATGTAGCTTGTTGTGTTGGGAATAATGCCATTTGATCATTTGACCAACCATAATTACACCATTCTCCTCCATTACGATAAGCATCTTCAATTTGATTATATGAAGCTAATTCAGCACCATAAGAAGCACATACAGCTTTAGCATCTTCATAAGTATGTGTATTTTCAGGTATGTTAAACACTTCTTTTTTGGGTATTAAAACGTTATTTTTAGTGTTATTATTAGGAGGAGTGATAACATCAACATTTACAGTAGGATTTTTTGAAAAAGAATTATCTATAGATGCAAAAACATTTGAACCTAATAATCCTTGCGAACCTTTAATAAATGCGAGTACTATTACGAATGCAATAACAATCATAAATATTGTAGATGAACTGGTATTTGAAACTTCAGATGGACTCATTTCGGGACTAGAAGACCCAAAAAACATAAAAACTGCTAAATAAATGCAAAAAATAACAATTAATATAGTGATTACAGTTGGATTCATAAAAAAATTATTCATATTAGCATATACTTGGTTTGTTTCTGATGTAAAATTAGTAGATAAATCTTGTTGATTTTGACTCATTATATATATTTTATATAATAAAATTAAATAAACAAATCCCCTATATAATATTTATTCTCTTTATTTACGTTTTCTATAAAATAAACAATATGCTTTTGGATTAATTATTTGTTGAATATTTGCAATTTCTGAAACCATAGTATCATTACAGTTAAACCATTTTCCATTTGCATCCTTTACATTTGCAGTATAATGTCCACCCATAACATTACCACTATGATTACAAACTCCATATAAATCATAAACATATGAATCTTTATTATAACCAACCACATACTTAGATAAATCTAAATTTTCTAAAGGAAATGTTACTAATTTTTGGTTTTTGATGTTTCTATAGTCAAAACGTTTTAAATCAATTACTAATATGGTTGGAAAACTCCAAAAAGACATGCATTTATTTGCATCCACTTTTTCATTGATCGTTTCATTTAGTACTTGATTATCTCCATCTAAAATCTCTCCATTGACATATAATTCAAAACAATCGATTAATGTGGGTTCTTTAATGTTTTCTGGGATAGGGAGATCAATCATAAAATAAGGTTCAGGTTTAAAACTGAGCATTGTGTTTGTTTTTAAACAATGTATTTCAGAAATATGAATTCCATAGAATAAATTCCATATCTCAGAATATTCATTCGTATACATTTGTCTTATGACTTCAAAACATTTAACGGCTATTTTATCTTTATTATTTAGAATAGTTCCGGTAATTTCCATATCAACTTTTCTAGAAATTGCATTATGAAATGTATCTATCATAAAAATTAAAAATTCAGGGACATCATTTTGATTATATCCAGTAAAATTATCGAGATTTTTACTATTAGCTACAAAATGAACAGCTCTTAAAAAATCCTTAGGAACAAAAACATCTGTTTTATCTCTGTCTGTAATTTGTTCTCTTAGTTCATCATATTTAACCAATAAGAAACTATCTGGTTTTTTATTTAGTTTCTTTTGGTATTTTTTTGTTCCTAGAAATCCAGATAATTCATATGTATTCGCTAAAACTTGTAAACAAGAATTCATATAGCATGTGTTTCCTAAATTTGCTAATCCTGTAGTTGGCATGAATAAATAATATATTAGATTAATTTATATTTAAACATTTTTTATATATTATATTATGCAAAATTCTTCGCAAAGAGGATTACTTGGGTTTTATATGGAACAATATGTTAACACATTAAGTCAGATGAATCGTCTTGAAACACGTTTAGAACGAATCATGCAATTAATTAATAATCTTAATCGTCAATCTATTAACCATGCCCCTAATTTAAATGCTAATCCATATTTAAATATTGGTACTAATACTAATAATATTCCATATTCTCGTTATAATTTAATTAATGAAACTGAACCAACATTTGCAAATTTGTTAAATACTTTTCTAACGACACCTGTTAGTATAAGACCTACACAACAGCAAATTACAAATGCAACAAGAAACATTGTTTTTAATACTATACAAAATCCAGCCAATAATGTATGTCCTATTTCATTAGATAATTTTCAACCAAATGATAACGTAACCCAAATAATATGGTGTGGACATAATTTTGTTCCAAATGAATTATCAAGATGGTTTACGCAAAATGTTAGATGTCCCGTTTGTAGATATGATATTAGGAACTATGTAAATAATACGTCTGCTATTGCTACTTCTACTACTACTACTGCTACTGCTACTACTACTGCTACTGCTACTGCTACTACTACTACTGCTACTAATAATACACATATAGAAGATCCTATTGTAGAAGATGTGTCTGACTCATCTGAAGAGGAATATGAAACAACTAACATTAGTAATTCAATAAATTCTAATTTAAATCCTAACTCATCTATATTAATGTCAAATCTAACGAATTATGTTTATAATCATTTATTAAATCCAAATGCTACAAATATGCAATCAACTGGTAATAGTCAGTTTTATTATGATGCATCAAATAATATATTTATGTATGAAACAATTATAGATAATTAATAATATATGTAAACAATATAAAGACATATTACAATTATATATAATAATGTTTCGTAGACACGGAAATAAATGGACTGTTAATGAATGCTTAAAATTGCAACGTGAATGGGAACTTTTAGAACTTTCTGTTCAAGAAATTGCTGAACTACATGAAAGAAGTGAGGAGTCTATTATGTGGAAATTAGTTGGTGAGAATTTTGCTACAGGGGAAGAAGTATATAGCCGTCTAAAAAAAAAGTCCAAAAAACAAAAAAAGTATTAGAATTTTCTGAAGATGAATATAAACAAGAATCTAATAAAAATATTTTATATATTATACATACTGTAAATGTATTACTTGCATTGTACGCTATTTTAGCAGCTTATATTATTACAGTTATGTTAACTTCAAAAAATACAAAATATATTGGTTATTAGATATTAAAAAAATAAATATTTTATATTGTATTATTACTACAATATAAAATTATTTCTTAGTAAAGAATGATGTAATTGCTTGATTACCGTTTTTTGCGTTATTTGTAATTCTTAGATGTTTTGTGAATAATAATTCTTCAACTTCCTTATAAATTATTTTTTCTAACTTGTCTTCAAACTTATCAGGATCACATGATTTTTTTAATTTTTCTATTTCCATTTGATAACTTAAAAGTTTCTTTTCTTTTTTTTGTATTTTCCAAATTTCTACTAATATTAGACCAAATAATTGTAATAGTGGTTTCATAATCTGGTTTGTTATATAAAATGAATAATCTATCTTTACATTATTTTCTATGATGAAATTAGGTGTTTCTATTTTTTCACCTTGCAATGCATCTTTCTTATTGTTTACAATATACACAAATGGTATTCTATCACCAGACCCAGGTTTATTACCAGGATCCCTAGCAGCAATTCTATCTGCTAATACTTTATGTGCAATTTGTAATGGATTCTTATAATATGAATTTAATGACTTTGTAATAATTAATTTTTCCATTGGCACTTTCTTATCTACTAATTCCTGAAGTGATTTATCTACAAAATCTATAGTCTTTTGAATATTTGCCTCTTTCATTAATATATCAATACATCCACCATATATATCTTTTACTATTGGTGCATTATCACGACGTTTCAAAACTATACCCATTTCTTTTCTCTTTCCTGATTTCGGATCAGTCTCATACAACATACCAACATAACGTTTCTTCGACAATAAACAAAATGGCATAAATGTTTTTTCATATTCAAAATCATGTGGTTGTTTTAAGAAACTTGATACCATATGACATGCTTCTTGTGCAACCTCTATTGATATTTCTAATGCTTTATCTCCGCGAATAGGGGTTCCATTTGTTTCCGATAAATTAAATGTAAAGAATACAGAATCAGTATCACCATAAATATATTCGGCCTTTGTATGAACTGTTCCATAATTTTTTGTTTCGACATCTGTATCTGCATAACATTCTTCAACTACACGTTTCGCATAGGTCAATAATAAACGCCCGGTTGCTGTCGTTGATGCAGCTACATCAGGTTCATAAAACGTACTAGTCTTTGCACCAAGCTGACCATAAAGAGAGTTTGCAGTAACTTTATAAGCCAATTGACGTTTATCTAACACATTTTTTATGAATTCATCGGTTTGTTGTGGAATCATCTTACGTGTATCTTTACGTGCTTTTAATAGTTCTTGAAGAATTGCTGGCATAATAGCTTTTTCTTCTTGACCATTCTTAGTTAGTGGTTGTGCAAATCTACAAATAGCATATCCAGATTTAATCTTTTCATATGTAGGTCCATTACTAGTTTTACTTTTTACTACATATTTATACGTATCAAATGGAATATCTACATATTCATATCCAGGTAAATTATCATATATGTAATGTCCCTCTTGGTCCTTTTCACCAAATTCTTTTATTAAATTTCCACCCAAATCATAAATTCGTTTCCAAACTTTACTACTAGGACATAAATTCTCGGATAACATTGAACTAGGATATAATGACGCAAAATCACCTACAGCACTCGGATTATCTAAATATAATCCACATTTAGGTTCTAACACAATTGCACCTTCATATGCATCATATTTACTACCCTTATCAATACTAGGAATCAATGTTCGTTTTTCTCTACATTTTTTTGCAACATAGCTCGTTAATTTAATTCCTTGACCTCGAAATACAAGGAAACTCATTGGAACACTACATAAACGAGACATTTCAACTAAATCAGTAATTACATCTACTTTGTTAAATAGATGATGAACCAAATTGCAATCTTGAATACAGTATTTTGCAATTATAGCACGAGAAGTAGGACCTTCATGTGTCATCCTAAAAATATCTTTAGGTGTTACATCATCTTTAGCAAGACCCCATTTTATTTTATATGCTTTTGGTTGTTCGTGCCCAATAATTTCAAACCACTTGTCTTTTTTATTTACATTAATTACTACGAATTTTGCACCATCTTTATAATAATCACTTGAATGATTAATTACCTCAAAATGAATATAATTTTGTTCTTGAAGTCCCATCATATTTTTTGTATGGACACGTGTAACACATTGACCTTTATCATTTACTAAATGTTCAAATGATTTAGTGAAATCACCTATGAAATAACCACCAACATAATCTAATTTATATGAAACTAAATTTTCTGATCTACGAAACCAATTATACATATCAACTTGAAATCTACCATTCATTTTAATTATAGATAAATCATATGTACCACTAGCTAATGTAATACTACTTTTTTCGATTTCTACTTTACCTGTTTTATAATCTGTATTTGCACATACTTCGCCAATATTTCTTGACAATTGTAAAAATTCAGTGACACAATTACATTCTTGAGAACGTCTGAACATAAATTCATAATCAAAACTAAATATATTATAACCAATTACTATATCGGGATTTTCACGTTGAACTAAATCAGTCCAAGCTAGTAATACTTCACGTTCAGTATCATATGTTTCGATTTGTGAATTTGGAACACTATGTTCAAGTGTGTCACATGAATTTAAAACAATACAATGATTTAAATAAGGTTCTGGTTGTCCATATTTTACAAAAGTACTTCCAATAAAAGTTACTTTATCACCTTCTAGAGCCGGGAAATTATTTCTTAATGACAAAATCAATTCATTTATTTTGTTAGTTCGGTCGAATGAAGAATCACATAATATATCCACAATTGTACTTTGATTATTTTCATAAGTACTTGTTGCACGTTTTCCTTGGATAGGTTTGAAACTTCTTTCTTCTTCTGCAATGTTTTCATCCGGATTTGTTGCGTGGTTTTCATGATTTTCTTTATTATATTCAGTGAACATATTTTCAAACAAAGATTCAATTGAATATTCATTTGAAAGATTATTTTTAGAAGAATAATCTCTTACTTTTGACTTAATCCAAGTATGAATTTGTGTATCTACTTCTTCAAATGTAAGTGGCGTTTTAGGATATACTAATTCAATTCCATTGAAGTTATCATAATTAAAAGCTGTTTTTATCATTCTTTCAAGAAGACAAATACATTCTTCCGAACTTAAACCCATTGGTAATTTATCAACAATGTTAGTTGCTAATTTCTTATAAGATTTGATTGGTATCGGAAAATCACCATGACTACTACTTGCTTCAATATCAAAACTCATAATTTTATAAGGAACTACTGTTTCTTTTGAATTTAATGATTTTAGATGTTTATAACTAACAATAAATTCATGATTACATGTTGTTGTTTTGATTACTTCTGATATTTTTGAAGTATCCACTGACACCCATCCTGAAGGACTTATTTCAGTTATATGAAAGAATCTAAGTAAAGGTGGAACATGCCCTTCATATAATTCTAATTGTTCATTTTTATATAGGAAACCTCCAGGAATTAATTTACGTTGGCTTTCACCATCTTCATCAACTCCATCTTTATACCATTGATTTTTTACTTTATTAAATGCAGACATGCTTGCAAAAGTAACCAATACAAATTTATATTCTTTTCCACCGTCAAACCCATATAATTTTTTTCTCATGATTAATTTACACTCTAAGATAGAATTCTCATAAAACTTTCCTAATTTCGTCTTTAAAAATGTCACGAATTCATTCTTTTTATTTTGCCCCCAATCATCTCCAACTTTCACATAAAAGAACGGATTAAAGTCTTTAACTATAACTGAATACGTTTCACCACTTTCATCAATTCCAAACATTTGAATGATAAATTTTTTATTATCATGTTTTATACATTCTTCGTCATATTCCACTTCGTCGTCAAATCCAGGAATATTAGTTAACAAATTAAAATCAAATAACTTGAATATTTTTTCCATTTTTAGCATAAGTGTTATATATCATAGTAAAATTATTTCTAATTCAATTTTATTATATTATCTTTTTATTATATTATCTTTTTATATAATATAATAATGGCACCTATGGCACCAATGTCAAAAATTGTAGTTAATAATAAGGCAGAACTCTTAGATGCACTAAACAATGTAAATGCAGATTGGTCAAACATCGATACAAGTTTAATAACTGATATGAGTTTTTTATTTCATGAATTAATAAATGAATTAAATTTCCAGTATTTAGAAGAATATAATAATGACCCAACTAAAGATATATCTGGATGGAATGTTAGTAATGTAACTAACATGTCAGGAATGTTCGATAATATTCCTGATTTTAACCAAAATATAGGTGACTGGGATGTTAGTAATGTAACAGACATGAAATTTATGTTTAATGAAAATATCATTTTTAACCAAAATTTAGGTGACTGGGATGTTAGTAATGTAACCACTATGAGATATATGTTTCACATGTGTGAAAATTTTAATCAAGATTTATCAAGTTGGAACGTTAGTAATGCAAGACGTATGGAGCGCATGTTTGCAAGTTGTGAAAATTTAAATCAAGATTTCTCAGGATGGGATATTCAACCTGGAGCCAAGGTAACTGGTATGTTTGAAGGTACACAAGTAAGCGAAGATCATATTCCACAATATGTATTAGAACATACAAATGAAGAGGAAAGTGGTGATACAGATAACGAGGAAGAGGACGATGACGATTATGATGATGGTGATGGTGGGTATGATTTAGGTGATGATGAATTATCAGGTGGTAGAAGACGTACTAGAAGACGAAGACAAAGAAAGTCTAGAAAAGTAAGAAAGTCTAGAAAAGTAAGGAAAGTAAGAAAATCTAGAAAAGTAAGAAAGTCTAGAAAAGTTAGAAAATCTAGAAAAAATAAAAATCGCTCGTAAAAGTTTAAGAAAGTATTCTAAAAAAATAAATAATCTATTTTAATATATATAATGAGTGTGTTAGGTATACCATTAGCTATTCCATTAATAGCTGCGGCAGGATTATATGCTTTATCTGGTCCTACCAAAAAGCATCATCGTCATCATGATTATAGTATGTCTAGAACTCATAGACATCGTCGTCATCGTCGTCACTATGATGAGTCAAAAGATAAATCAAGAAAAAAGAAGAATGATTTATTAAAATTATTTGACAAAAAGCGCACATATAAGACCGCGCGTTATATAAAGAGACGTAGTGAATTGAACCTAGATACTGCAAAGAGAGAAGAAAAATCACATCTATATGTATTTTATACCATGGGAGATGGTTATTCAACTCGTAATTGGGATTATTCGGGATTACCAGGAAATTGGACACATGGTGCAGGCGGAGATACAAAGACAAACGGTAAATATAAACGTTATGATGTATTTAAAGGAAAGAGAAAGTATAGAGAGGATATGAAGAAGTATTTAGATAGGGTGTTTGGCAGTAAGCTTTCAAATGGATATATTAAAAGATACAAAGTAAGAAGTACCTTTAATGCAACATAAACTAACATAAGTATTTTAATAATAAAATGAATTATATTATTAAATTGCAAAGATTTATTAAATTACTTTCTAGAATGTCTTTTAGAATGTCTTTTAGAATGTCTTTTAGAATGTCTTTTAGAATGTCTTTTAGTGCGACGTTTGTTACCATATCTACAATATTGTTTTTGTGAAAATCCTTTGGGTTTTCGGCAGTTAATACTACGTTTATATTTTTTCGTCCATTTTCCGCCATTTTGAGCTTTGGTTAACTCTTTTTCAAACTTAATGTGTTCATTTCCATCATTTATAGCAACCGCATTTTCTATTTTAGATTCAATCCATTCAATAAAAGAATCTTTGCTACGATTTTTATTTTTAACGCCGCTATCTTCATATGCTTGTTTTTTACCGTTTTTTATATAAACCATAGTAGGAAATCCATCTATAGAACCAACATTTTTCACTTTTTCTGAAAAACTCTGTTCAACTGCAGCAACTACAACGTCTTTTTTATTTGCATATTTCGTTTTTAAAACTTCTTCTATTTTAAACCATTCTGGTTTAGTAGCTTCACAAGGAGGACATCCATTTTTATAAATAAGTATAAAAACATGATACCCTTTATCAATGTAATTATTTAACATCAGTAAGTCATTTGATTTATCCGGTGTTATATGTAAGAAATGCATATATAATAATTATAGAAAATAATATAAGAAAAAGTTAATTCAATTAGGTTTTTATCCTAACGTATAATATATGAAGAAACTATATATTTTATTAATAATATTGATATTTTTAGCAGGAACATTTTTTATATTTATGCCAAATATGTACCCAAAAATATTAGAAGGATTTTCAAGTCAACCGCGTTGTCCTAATTTGTTAGTTCAAAAAGATGCTAAATTATATTTATATACAAAGAACTTGGCTGAAGTTCCTGGTGTAAATCCAATTGTATTTAATAATTTAGAAGAATATACAGAATTTATTGAATGGCAACGTAGTGCAGGTATACGTTGTCCTGTATTATATCTTCAAAATACGTATGATGCTCAGGGTAATCGTGTATATAAAGTAAGACCCAGTGTTAGTGAACCTCAAGGTGGCCTTCCTCCGTCCTCAACTGGTTCCACAAACGGGACACTTGACGAAATACAGTCTCCCAGTTTTCAATATGCTCCGGATGATGCTATGAGTCCTAAATCATATTTACATCCTATTGAAACTAAATTAGTTGATGCTAATCATAATGACCCTCCCTATAATGAAAATTCATATCCTAGTTATGACCCTAGTTCTTATTATGTTGGTACTACTACACCTTTAGATGCTATGAATGCTGCTCAAGAAAAACTAGATAAAAGTCCAGATGCAATGGATCCAAATTGGGGTGGTGCTAAATTTACCCAACAATTAATCGATCAAGGTGTTTATAAAGGAAATGAAGTTAGTTTATATATTACATAAATTATTTACCATCTAACCATTTCATTGTTACATTCAAAGAATCTTTTGCTTGTTTTAATGTATTTACATCTTCCATACACTTAATAAATTCAGTATCATTGGATCCACATGATTGAACTTTTTGAAGCATTAGTGCACCACAATAATCATCTGCATTAATTAATAATGTCTCATAATCTTTTCTATATTTAGAAATTAATAAACTATCGGTTAATGTTGTTGTCAATGCTTTTAATTTAGCAGCATTACTTTCAGCATCAGAAGGAGCTGTTCCTGTTGTATTGTTTGTTAATCCTTCCATTATAGATAAATTAAATTTCATTGCTCTAATTATGATAAATATAATTATCATTGTTACAACTAATAAACCTAACACTCTAAATAAGTCGTCCATATATTATAATCCTATTAATTTTTTATTTTATTTTTCATATAAAACAAAAAACAATACAAAATTTTATTTCTTTAAAAAGTTTACAATGTTAGCTATACACGTCTTACTAATCTTTCTAGATTTACCCTTTGAATCTGTTGTACAAATATCATTTAAACAAGTTTCATTCTCACCAATAGCTTTAATTAATGCTGGCAATGAACCAAATTTTCCTAAAATAGTAATAGCTGTTGTTGAACTAACTCCTGGAATCTGACTTAACATGATTTCTCCAATATTATCAGCTGTTACATTTTCCTTTTTTACCTTTTTAACAACATTACAATACTCTTTTTCTGAAGTAGGAACACATTGAGGTTGTTGTCCATCTTCTAATTGTTGCTGTTGCTGTTGCTGTTGCATATTATTTTTATAATATGGTTCACGTTTCTTTCCCTTATCACGAATTAATTTAGTTGCAATATTACAAATTATAGTAGCACTTTCATCAATAGAAACACTTCGAATTACAGAAAAGCCCTTATAATACATTAATGAGAACAATGATGAATATAATGTTAGTTTATCCATTTTTTCCTTAAATCCATTAAATTTTGTTAAATCTCCTTCTACTAAATAAAAAATATTATGATTATGTGTTTCTGAACCATTTAATCTATATGATTGTTCCTCATAACGACCATCGACAATTGAAGATGCTAAATCTGCTAAAGACTTACGCTCAATTACTAATAAATCCTTCTCACCATCATTAAATACAATATCTCCTATTGCCAAATTTTCTTCTAATAATTGGATTTCTTCTGCATTTGGAATAAATTCTAATAAAGTTTTACATTTTTTCACCAATTCGGACTCACGATAGTCTAATTTAATATACATAAAATACTATAATAAATTATTGCTAAATTGTTTTATTGCTTAAATATATTATCCTATTTATTGTAACAAATATATTATTTAATTAATATATTTATTTGATTAATATATTTATTTAATTAATATATTTATTCATGAAAACTACTTAAAGATAATATAACATATATAATTGTAATATGCTTAATATCTTCTTGCAGCTCTCCAAGCAGACTGAGATGGACTTGAAAAGTTTCCCTGGAAAGGAGGAACACAAAATTTACTGAAAATTTGTGTCTGAGGAGCGCCAATTAAATTAGGATTGGAGCTCAAAAACCAACCCACAGATGGTGCGAGTCCTGATTTCTTTGAACCACCACATACGTTCGTACGATTAACGATAGATGCTTGATTTCTGGCAGATTTTGCAGCATTCATTAAAACCATGTTATACACTAAAATAACATTTTATTTTTTCTAAATTAGGAAAAAATAAAATTAATCTGCATACCTAAATATAAATCCTTTGGTTGTATTTTGTTTATTATATAAGACAGATTTAATAGATTTCATCCCTAAAGTATCTTCTGCTTCTTTAATTGAATTAAATCTGGCAATTTCATTCATCTCTAAATCATATTGAATAATCTTTCTCTTAAATGATTGTATTAATCCAACATTATGGTTATGTTGATTATTTTCTTGAACAGTTACCCATTCTAAATTAGAAACACAGTTGTTAGTTTTGCAGCCATCAATATGATTTACAACAGGTTTATTTTCTGGATTTTCAATAAACATTGTTGCAACTAATCGATGTAGTGCATACTTATCTATATTAACTCTTAAATATATATAACCACTATGATGTGGTTTATAATTTTTCATAATGATACCTTTTCTATTTTTAAATCTTCCTAAATTAGACACATAATACCCAGATGTATCCTTTCCTTCAATTTGAATTTCTTTCCAAATTTCTCCATCAAAATCAGTTTGTTCAACTAGTCTCCACTTAAAACCTCCACTTGTTTTATTAATTCCTTTTATACAATTTCCGATTTCTGCACGTAAAGAAACTTCGTGTTTCGCAAACCCTTGTTCAAAACACCATCTTGCTGCATCCATAATCGATTCATATTTTTCTAAAATTTCTTCAGTTATTTTATCAAGCCTATATATTTCTAAATTTTGATTTGTCGTCTGAATTAATGTTTCTGATTTATGTTTATTATTTTCTGCAGCAGTAGCCCATTCTAAATTATCCACATGATTATTGCCTCTATTTTTGTCTTTATGATTTACATGTGGTTTATTTTCAGGATTTTCTATAAATGCTAATGCAACAAGACGATGTATTGGTTTAGTTTTTGCAGAAAGTCCCATTAATCCGACAAATCTATATCCACCTCTATCTGTATATTTTAAAATTCTACCGGTATTTTTATTTCTTACGTTGCCATATGTACTAACCTCATATAAAATAGTTCCTTCAACATCTTTCCAGATTTCTGTCTCCATATATATTATTATACAAAGTAGTCTTTAAATAGTTTTACAATCAATTTTATTCAAAGCCAAATTGGATAATAAGTCAGCACGTTTATTGTTAGTTCTATAAATGTGTATGTACTCAATATGTTCAAATTTAGAAGCCAATAAAGTTGCTTGATTGTATAAGGTAACAAGACTATCCGATTTAACTTTATATTCGTTTTTCATTTGTCGGATAACAAGTTGGCTATCGCCTTTAACAACTAACATTGTAATATTTAATTTTATTGCTTCTTCAAGACCTCGTATTAATCCACTATATTCTGCATAATTGTTAGTGCATTTATCTCCGACGTATTCAGCAATAGACCAAATTTCTTCGTTATTAGAATTATAAATAACTGCCCCACAACCAGAAATACCTGGATTTCCCTTACTACATCCATCAAAATATAATGTATGAACCATTTTGGATAATATGATTTATGTAAGTTTCTTTAAATTGTTTTTATATATAATATATATTAGAAATACTTTTAGAATATATATGAAATCAATTTAAAGACAAAATCATATACTATAGTAACCATGTCAATTGAACGCGACGACGATATAGTGAAGGGAGAAGAGGGTCTTATTTTCAATCCTTATAATCCTAATAATGTAGAGATTACATTGAGCGAAGTTCAATCTATTCTTACAAAATACGGAGTGCCTAATAAGATTGATAATATGGAATTATATAGAAGGGCATTTATTCATCGTTCATATACAAAGAGGCCACAATTAGAAAATCAACAACAAAATATAACGATAGTAGAAAGACCGGCAGATTGTTTACCATTAAGTAGTAAATCGAATGAAAGATTGGAATTTTTAGGGGATGGTGTTTTAGAATTAATAACGAAATATTATTTATATAGAAGATTTCCGAAGGCAGATGAAGGATTCATGACAGAAAAAAAGATTGCTATTGTAAAAAATGAAGCTATAGGAAAGATTGCATTAGAAATGGGATTACATAAATGGTTGATATTATCGAAACATGCAGAAGAGAAAAAAATAAGGACAAATTTAAAGAAGTTAGGTTGTCTATTTGAGGCATTTATCGGTGCATTATTTTTAGATATAAATAAACAGATTATTCATGATACCGAAGGTTGGTTTGAAAATATGTTTGTAACTGGACCAGGATTTCAAATGGCCCAAAAATTTGTAGAAAATGTATTTGAAAAACATATAGATTGGGTTGCATTAATTCAAAATGATGATAATTATAAGAATATATTACAAGTAAAAATTCAAAAGGAATTTAAAGTAACCCCTCATTATATTGAAATAAATCAGGATGTTGACGAAGGATTTACGATGGGTGTATATATTTGTATTGGACAAAGAGTTCATGATGTAAATATAATAGATGCATTACATTTAGATAATTTTAAGACTTTTAAGGCAATCAAAGAATATATTGAACTAAATGGGAAAATATTTATTTGTTTAGGAGATGGTAAACATAAAATTAAACGTAAAGCTGAACAAATTGCTTGTCAACAAGCATTAACTCAATTACATATTGAAGTAAAAGATGAATAATTATTTGAACAATACATAAAAATCATAAAAGTTTTATATATTGTTTTATTATAGAGAATGAACCCTTTAGACTCATTAATAGGAAAATTAGAAGTAAAACCACAGGTTCAAGAGCGAAAAGAAATAAAAATTAAATTAAATGCACCAAAAGAAATTATCATTGGTGAAGGAGAAGGTGAAAAAACTGGTATCGTTCCTAAGATTGTCGATCGAACAAAAGAAACTAAATTTAATATGACAAATTTTATGGATAGATTAAAGGAAAATAAATTAGCAAAGGTTCAAGTTAAATCTGGTATTACAGAGAAACCTATCATTGATATTACAGAACAAAAAACATCTGTTCCTATTCCTGTTCCTGTTGCAAAAAGGTTAGGTTCTATTGTTCTTGAAGAAGAAACCTCTATACCAAAACCAGCATCATCTTCTTCTGAAGAAGAAATCGATTTAGATTTATTTATGAAACCTCCAACAGTTGCAGCAACCTCTTTACCAGAACCTTCTTTTGTAAAACCGATTCCAACGGTAACACCTAGAAAAAGACTAACAACAAAAATAGAAAAAGGTGTATCGGTATTACCTTCTAATCAACTTATGCAAGTTGGAGATGTATCTATGAAGAATCGTATTACAAAAAAAACAGAACCTATTGACATTCGTGTTTCATCTTATTACATGAATAATAGAGAGATTTTTGTTAACTTTATCAATGGTCTTTTTGAACCATATAAGCTACAAATGTTAACTGAAGAAAGTGATATTAATTGTGACAATATTGGTTCAACACAAGGAGATATTGGTCTTTTAACACATCAAAAAATTGTTAGAGATTATATTAATTTATATACACCATATAGAGGATTATTATTATATCACGGTTTAGGTTCAGGTAAAACTTGTTCTTCAATTGCAATTGCAGAAGGACTAAAGGACCAAAAAAGAGTAATTGTGATGACACCTGCATCATTAAAACGTAATTATTTAGAAGAAATAAAAAAATGCGGAGATCCTCTTTTCAGAAAAAATCAGTTTTGGGAATTTATTTCAGTTGAACAAAATCCAGATATGATTCCTACTCTTTCGTCTGTATTAGGATTAAAAAAAGAATATATTAGTAGAAACGGAGGGGCATGGTTAGTAAATATGAATAAACCGAGTAATTATAATGAACTTAGTAGTAATAATAAACGTAAAATAGATGTACAATTGGATTATATGATTGAAAACAAATATACGTTTATTAATTATAATGGTTTAAGAATTGACAAATTTAGGGCTTTAACTGAAGATTATACAAAAAATATTTTTGATAATGCTGTTGTAATAATAGATGAAGCTCATAACTTAATTAGTAGAATTGTGAATAAAATTAATAAATTAAAAAAAGAAAAAATGCAAGAACGAGGACCGAATGCTTTATTACAAAGCACATTAGCTTTACAAATTTATGAATTTCTTTTAAGAGCTGAAAAATGTCGTATTATTTTACTTACAGGTACACCTATTATTAACTATCCTAATGAAATTGCAATATTATTTAACATATTAAGAGGATATATAAAAACATGGGAATTTAATTTAAATACTGAACGTAGTGATAAATTTGATTTAGAAACTATTAAAAAAATATTTGCAAATGAAAAAAATATTGATTATATTGATTTTAAACCAAAAACTAAAATACTTACTGTAACTCGTAATCCATTTGGGTTTGAAAGTAAAATCATTGAACAATCTGGATATAAAGGTGTTACAAATGAACCTAAGAAAAAAATAGGTCCTGATAAGAAACCAATGTTAGATGAAACTGGAAAACCTATATTAGATGAACGTGGAACTATTAGTGATGCTGATTTTGTGAAACGTATTGTAGCTATTCTTTTAAAAAATGGAATTAAGGCAAATCCATTAGGAAGCGGATTTAAAGTAAATACTGCATTACCAGATACATTAGAAGATTTTAAAAATATGTTTATTAATGAAGATGGAACTATTCGAAATATTGAGAAATTTAAACGTCGTATTTTAGGTTTAACGTCATATTTTAGAAGTGCACAAGAAGAACTTTTACCTAAATATGATAAGAAAATGGACTATCATATTGTAGAAATTCCTATGAGCGATTATCAATTTAAAATATATGAAATGATTCGACGTGAAGAGAGACTTACTGAAAAAACAGGTCCTAGTAAAAATCAAGAGGAATCACAATCAACATATCGAATTTTTTCACGTTTAGCCTGTAACTTCGTATTCCCAGATGAAATTGAAAGACCAACTCCAAAAAATACAAAACCAGTATCTACTAAAAAGACAAAAGGCGGTTCTAATAAGAAAACTCTTATGTTTAAAAATACACCTGAGATTTTTGAATATGAAAATAAAGATAAAGATAAAGATAAAGATGAAAATAAAGATGAAGATTTAGTAGAAGATGAAGATTTAGTAGAAGATGAAGATTTAGTAGAAGATGAAGATTTAGTAGAAGATGAAGATTTAGTAGATGAAGATTTAGAAGAGAAAGTTAATAATTTATTAGAAGATGAAGAAACACCTATATCTACGAGTTCAACACCTATATCTACAAGTTCAACGCCTATATCTACGAGTTCAACACCTATATCTACAAGTTCAACACCTATATCTACAAGTTCAGAGGAAGAAATACCTATATCCATAAGTTCAGAGGAAGAACAATTGAAACCGCCTCGTATACCGGAAAACATAGATAAAATGGTAGAAGATATTGAAATAGAATTAGATCAACAAAATAAAAAACCTTTTATTGCAGAAATTAAAGATGAAGATGTAAATAATAGAGAATTAAATGAATTAGAAGGAGATGAACTTTTAGCGGTCGTTGGAAAGAATGATTATCATATAAGGATAACAGAAGCATTAGATAAACTTAAAGCAATGGGAATACAAGCATTATCGCCAAATGCTTTACAAAAATATAGTCCAAAATTTTTACACATGTTAGAAAATATTAAAGATCCTGAAAATCCAAATGAACATCCAGGATTACATTTAATTTATAGTCAATTCCGTTCAATAGAAGGTATTGAAATTTTTTCAATGGTTTTAAATGCAAATGGATTTGCAAGATTTAAAATTCGACGAACTGGTGAAAGTTCTTGGGAAATGGATATGTCTGAAGAAGATATGGGTAAACCTACTTATGCTCTTTATACTGGAACTGAAGATGCAGAAGAACGTGAAATTATTCGAAATATTTTTAATGGAGATTGGAATTACATACCTACAAATATAGCTCACCAACTAAGAAGAAAAGCTAATAATAATAACATGGGTGAAATTATTAAAGTACTTATGATTACTTCTGCAGGTTCAGAAGGTATCAATTTAAGAAATACTAGATATGTTCATATTATGGAACCATATTGGAATCCGGTTAGAACAGAACAAGTTATTGGACGTGCTCGTCGTATTTGTAGTCATAAATCACTACCAGAAGTATTAAGAACTGTTGAAGTTTTTGTGTATGTAATGAAATTTACAGAACAACAATTAACTGGTGATTATGCACGTGAATTAAGAGCGTCTTCTGGTGACAAAAGTAAATTACCTCCATATAATCCAATCACATCTGATCAAAAATTATTTGAAATATCATTAATTAAAGAAAGAACAACAGAACAACTAACATTAGGAATTAAAGAATCTTCAATTGATTGTGCGACTCACGTAAAATCTAGACAAAATGATAATATTCAATGTTTATCTTTTGGAGAACCACCTGTAACTGCATTTGCTTATAATCCTTCTATTAGTAATGATGAAGGTGATGCAGTAACTAAATTAAATAAAATGGATGTAAAATGGGAAGGTGTTGAATTTAGATTTAAAGGAAAACAATATGTATTTAGAAAAGATACAGAAGAATTATATGATTATGATTCATATCAGGCCGCGAAATTAGATAAATCAAAGGTGCCATTATTGTTAGGTAAATTTGAGGATATTGTTAAAATAACATATCAAGAATATAAACGTGCATTGGAAAAACGTAAAGCACAGATGGCAACAAATACAACGAAATAAAAATATTTATACAATATATAATATATTAGATATATTATATATATGAAATCATTAAAATTCATACATATAACAAAAACTGCAGGAACCTCAATTGAAGATATTGGCAAAAGACATCGTATAAATTGGGGTAGATTTGATAGTGAATATAAGACTGCTCGTGGTTTAAAATATCACGACTATTTTATAAATGTAAATATTATTACTAGACAAAAATATGATTGGTTTACGGTAGTTAGGAATCCATATGATAGAATATTATCAGAATACTATTGTAAATGGGGTGGAATTGGGTTACAACAAGATAAGAAAAAGACTAAATTAGAAATGAACAATTATTTAATTTCAAGAATAAAAAATATGCAACAAAAAAACTATGGAGAACATTATTCACCACAATACTTATATTTAGATGACAGTACTAAAATTCATATATTAAAATTTGAAAATTTAGAAAATGAATTTAATACTTTAATGGGCAAATATAATTTAAATATAAAACTAAATGTTAGGTCAAATTCATCTAAGAAAGAATATTCTGTAAAAGATTTTTCAAATGAACTTATTAACCTAATTAATGATGTATATTCAAAAGATTTTGAAATTTTTGGTTATGAAAAAATAAAAATAACATAATATTATTTATTTTGTATTGATAATAATTCTAATACTTTTGTTAGTACGGTATCTACTTTATCCTCTAAAGTCTTTAGTCTTTGTAAAATATCAACATTATCATCTACTTTTTTAAGACGACTTAAAAATGTTGGATTAGAGTTTAAATTGGATACATTTGTTTGTGTTTGCAAATCAATGAATTCATTTGTAGGATTTGGTATATCGGATTCTCCTATCTTTATTGTCTTAAAAAATTCTTGATTTTGTAATACTCTTTCATATTCTTTTTGTTTTTCTACTTTGATAGATGTATCCATTGGTTTTAATAATGAACTAGAATTATTTGGATTCAAATAATTATTTTTTTGTAATTGATCTACATCATAATTTCGTTTAGATAAAGCATCGGCTAATAGTTGGTCCATATTTGTGATTTTTGATTCAGATAATCCGTTTGCAAAGTTAATTTCTTTAGGTTTTGGTGGTTGCATACTGGATTCAAATTCCATTCTCATTTTTGACAAATCGGAATCAAAACGAGTTTGTTTTTGTTTCTGAATATCTTCTAATTTATATGGTTGTTGTTGTTGTAACTGTTGATGTTGTTGTAAAATACCAATTTTATTAATATGTGTTAGTATACTTGTTAAGAATCCTTTATTTAATTCAACTAAGTTTGGATTATGCATTTTTTCTCTTTCATAATAAGGTTTAACATTCATAGAAATAATTTTTTTTACTTCTTCAATTGTATGAGGCGATGACATTTTTATAGCAGGTTCATCTAACAATACATCAAAAAGTATTTTAATATTTTCATTTGTTAAAAATTTTGAAGCCATTATTATAAAATTTATAAAATATGTTAGTTATTCTAACTTATTTTATTATAAATCTTCATTAAAATATATCTTTCTAAATTGTGACATATATTTATCTTTTAATATATGTGTCTTTAAATAATCACCTGTAATTTTATCTTCTAACATGTGAACGATAAAAAATAATGAATATATTCCACATTCCGTATTTTCATATTGATGTTCTACAGGATGATTCATATCAAACTTAAAGTTTATCGGAGATTTTAATTTTTTCCCTTGTTGTTGTACTGTTTTTACAAATTTTTGTACATTCTTAGGAGGTTTATCTCCTGCACTGTCAAAGAAAAATATTTGACCTTTCTTAATATTGATAAATAATGATATCCAATGAGAGCCACTTTTATAATGAGGATCTGTATTAAATATTATTCCTATCTTTGTCTTTCCTTTTGATATCTGATTTTCTAAACTAAAATGACATAATTCTTCCCATACACATTCACCATACATCATGTGTGTATCATAATCTATTGGAGATGGACCTAAAAATTCAAAACATTTATATGCTTTTTCATATTGATTCATCACATCTAAAATATCAACACTCGACAACCATTCATTTGGATTTTTCTTCCATTCTTTTGGAGCCTCTGGTGAAAATGACTCTAACAATTCTTTTTCAAATTTGCCACCTTTTACCATCTTTTTTATCCAACATGATTCTTTATTACAAGTATCTTTATATGCATTCTTTAAAAAATTCCATATCTCTTTAGAATCATTTGTTTTCATCTGACTATCTGGATGACGAGCATTCCACATATCTCTCATTTTATATAAATCATCATCAGTATAACATGTAAAATTGTTTATTTCATCTTTAGGTTTAGGACTACATTTTAATTTCTTAAAACCACCTTTTTGTTTTCTTATTTTCATCGTCCTTATTTTTCTAGTACCTACCTTTTTTTTCCTACTTCTATGTCTACTAAATCGTCTCATATAATCTAACAATATTATCTTTTTTTATAATTTTTTTAGTCAAGTTTTTAGCTAAGTTTTTAGTCAAGTTTTTAGTCAAGTTTTTAGCTAAGTTTTTAGTCAAGTTTTTAGTCAAGTTTTTAGTCAAGTTTTTATCTATCGTTCTTCATCTATCGTTCTTCATCTATCGTTCTTCATCTATCGTTCTTCATCTATCGTTCTTCATCTATCGTTCTTCATCTATCGTTCTTCATCTGATTTATATTCATCTTTATCTACAAAATCTTGTTGAGCCTCCTCTGACACATCTTCCAATTGTTTTTTACATTCAAAATACTCAATGCTTTTCTTAATAAAGTGATCAAATGATTTTTTTATATCAGGCATTAAATCATTCGGCAAATCATTTACAAATAATTGTTCAAATAACAAATCTATTTGTTCTTTATATTCCATTCTTTTTTCTACAGGTAATTCATCTTCAGAAACTTTACCAAATAACTTATATTTCATTTTATTACTAGTTAAACAATCGATTGTTAGTTTAATTAAATCATCGTTCATAATATTTAAGACAAATATTATAAAATTAAAATATTTACCTAAAATTATTATAAATAAATAATCTAACAATTATATATAAATGTTTAATGATCCGAATGTCAAAGCTTTTGATCCGGAAGAATATAAGGCAGAACGAGGACCAGCATGTTTAAAAAGAGAGATGGACGAAAAAATAGCAAAAATAGAACCTCTTATGAAACAAAAATGTAATAATCAAATTGCACGTGAAATTAAAAAAATAGAAAAAGATTTTTCACAAAAGCATAAAATACTTCTTAATGAGAAAAAAAATATCGAAAAAAAATTAGAACAAAGAGAAAATGCACTTGACAACGCTATTGCTAAAAAAAAACCTATTATTGTTGATGAAATCAAAGAACTTAAAAAGAATGAAATTAAGGTATTAAGAGAGGAACTAGCCGTCATACAAAATCAATTAAAAGAATTACGTACAGCTAAGTTAGACAAAACTAAAAATTATATAGATTTAAAATCTAGATTTGATGAAGGAAAAGAAACTTTGAAAAAAAGTATAATGGAATTAGATAAATATAAAGCTGAAAAAACTTTATTAGACATTAAAGAAAAAAACGAAAGAGAAATGATGGAAAAAGAAGATTTACGACCCAAAAGAGCAGTTAGTCCAACCACAATGGCAACACGTGTTAAAAAAATGCAAGATGCTAAGGCTGCATATAAAGCTCAAAGAGAAGGTGAGAGGGAAATGATGGGAATGGAAGATGTTGATGTTTTAAGTGGTAATCAAACTGGAAGAAAAATATCTCCAAAACAGACAAGAAAATTAAGTCCTACTTCGGCTGCTGCTTTTAAACAGAAAATGGCTGAAGGAAAAACGAAGGCTGCTAAAGAAAGAGACTTAAGAGAAATGTTATCTATTGGAATTGCAGATGAACCTTCTCCTGTTAAAGAAAAAACTACTAGAAAGACTGCGAAAGCTAATTCAAATTCAAAATCATTATCCGTATCATCAGTGTCATCAAATAGTATAGAAAATAAAAAAACACAAATAGATGAACTTCTTAAAACAACAAGAGCAAGAAGAGATGAAGTTGAACGTTTAAAGGGTGATGCTTGGAGAGAATTTAAAAAAATTCCTGATACTAAGGCACATTCCCCACAGAAAAAAACCGCTAAGAAAACTTATGAGGATTTAAAACGGGAATTTGATTCTTTAGAGAAAAAGGCAAAAACTTTCCGTAAGAAAGAAACGAAGATTAATGATATCTTAAAACGAAAGGGTTTAAAGACCAGAAAGGTTCAATTTAAACAAACTATTAATGAGGCCGAATTATCTCCAGGCGATTTAGCTACTAAGAAAAATGACGTAATGAATATGATTAGAGAAAAACTAGGATTAAGAGATGCTGCTGAGAATGCTAAGAGAAGGGCTAAAAGTACATATAACGAAACTAAAGAAAAAACACAAAAAGCTGCTGCAAAGAAAACATATGAAAAAGCTATGGCAGACTATAAACAAATTGATGATGAATTAAAAGCATTAAGAGCTAGACAAGACACTATTAATATTAAACTAGGAAAAAGTACAAAGGCTTTTGCTCCTAAAGCTACTACCGTTGTAGAAAAAGAAACGTTAGTTGAAGAAATTATTCCTAAGAAATCTTCATCTAAGTCTGCATCTCCAGTTAAAGAGAAATCTGAATTAGAAGCATTAATGGAAGAAATTGAAGATATTAAGACAAACGTAATAAGATTAAAGGGTTTAATTCCAACAGATAAATCGGACCCTGACCATAAAAAACGTGTTAGAGAATATAATGCAGAAGCACTAAAATATAAGGCGCTTAAAGAGAAGATAGAAGCTTTACAGGCATAGGACAAATAAATATTATTTTGATTTTTTATATTTTATATTTTATATAATTTTTTATATATAAGATATATGAATGGAACAACGCGTAAAATAAATTCTTGTATAAAACAAAAATTTGAGAAACATAAGGAAAAGTATGTTTCTACATGTACTAAGGAAGTTGAAGCAGAAATGGTTCGTTTAGAAAGAGAACGACAAAAATTAATTAAACAACGTGAAAGAGAGAAAGAAATGATGCGTTTAGAAAGAGAGAGACAACGTCAAGAGCGTGAAAATGAATTAAAACTTCGTAAAATAGATATGATACAAAAAAAATATGAAAAAAAGAAAGAACGTATTGAAGAACAACTTAAGAAAGAAAAAGAAAGAATTGAAAAATATATGGCACAAATTAAGGATAAAGAAAGAGAATTAAAAAATATTAAAAGAGATAAAGGTTCTGATACAAGAACATATCATACAAAGAAAAAGACATTGAAAAATTTAAGAGAAAAAGTCGAAGCATATGAGGAAAAAAGAAAGACTCTAAAGGTTACATTTAAAGGTCTTGGTGCAGAATTAAAAGAAACGATTGCTAGCTTAAAACCGAAAGCCAGTAGAAAAGTTAGGTTTGAGGATAAGGAAACTAAAACTAAGACTAAGACAAGAAAATCTACGGTAAAACCAGAAAGACGCACAATAATATCATCATCCGAAGAAGAACCAATATCAGTTGATTTTGAACTTAAGAAACCAACTAAGAAAAAATCTAGTGATAAGTATGAACCAATGGAATTAGATTTTAATATATCATCATCGACATCATCACCTACACCTAACATAAATTCAAGTCCAGAAATATTTGAAGTATTTCACAAGAAAAAATAAAATGGAATACTTTATAAGATAAGATATTTTACAAAATAATATAATGTTGTAAAGTATTCTTATAAAAGTATTCTATTTTATTTTTTGGAAACAAGTTCATCGGTACCTTTTTGAACATTTCTTAAATCTCTATTTTGGACCCGGGTCGCATTATTAAACATCGCAGTGCCTAAATTATCTGGGTTAGGGTTAAAATGTTCAAAATGTTGATTTTGAAATAGATATGGGAATGGTTGTTCGGTTGGTTTTGAATGGAATCGATGTGTATATAAATCACTATTACTACTAGGTACATATGCAGCCTGTGGACAATCTTGAAGTGCAAATATTTGATTTCGTAATACAGATTCACGATTTACGTTTGCTGCATATCCCGACCATGGTCCAAAATCATTTCCAGGATTAAATGTTTTTTCAGGATTATATGTTGGCATTTGTTTAACAGGTACACAAACGGATTTTCTTGGGTCGACGATTGGCATTAATGAATATTTAGTTGAAACTGGACGTGAGTCAAAATATTGCTGTAATTGTTGACTAGGGATATTTCTTAAATATGCTCTTTTGTTCATTATATCTTGTTTATTTGAATTACATTGATCGCTAAATTCATTCATGATTATATATTATTAATAATATTATTATTTGTATTATTATATTAATTGTTAGTTATATAATAAAGATAACATTCCTATTATATTTTATTATAGATGTGTGGTATTTTTTCAATTATAGGATGCTCTAGTAAAGAAAATGTGTTAGAAGAGTTTAACAAAGGACAATCTAGAGGTCCAGAATATTCTCATTTATATTTTGACACAACCTATAATAGTTATATTGGTTTTCATCGTCTAGCTATAAATGGTCTAGATGCTGGTTCAAATCAACCTATTGTAATTGATGATTGCATTCTTATTTGTAATGGTGAAATATATAATTATAAAGAATTATATTCTGAGATGAAAGATGTTATTCCAACAACTCATTCTGATTGTGAAGTTATTATTCATTTGTATAAAAAATATGGAATTGAACATACATTACGAATGTTAGATGGTGTGTTTGCTTTTGTATTATTTACGAAGGATGATATTTTTATTGCAAGAGATCCGTTTGGTGTTAGGCCTTTATATTATTTAAATGTTGATAATACTATTTATGTTGCATCTGAATTAAAATGTTTGTCAAATTTTTCCGTCGAACAGTTTCCTCCTGGTAGTTATTGTACATATTCTAATCCAAAACCTTGTAAATGGTTCATCCCTGCAGTATCATCATCTTTAAATTTACCATCTGACTATGATAGTTATATATATGAATTATTAAACAATGCTGTGTTTAAAAGATGTATAACTACTGAAAGACCAATTGCTTGTTTATTATCTGGTGGATTAGATAGTAGTTTAATCGCTGCTCTTGTAAAAAAATATGTGAAAATATTAGAAACATATAGTATTGGATTAGAATGTGCAGAGGATTTACATTATGCAAAAATGGTCGCAAATTGGATAGGTTCTAAACATACTGAAGTAATTGTAACAATTGAAGACATGATAAATGCAATTCCAGAAGTAATTTATGCAATTGAAAGTTATGATGTAACTACTGTTAGAGCTAGTTTAGGTAATTATCTAATAGGAAAATATATTAAAGCACATTCATCTGCAAAAGTAATTTTTAATGGAGATGGTTCCGATGAGCTAACAGGTGGTTATTTATATATGCGTGAATGTCCAGATGATATTGAATTCGATAAAGAAACAATTCGATTATTAAGTGATATACATAAATATGATGTATTGCGTTCAGATAAGTGTATTTCATCACACGGATTAGAGCCTAGAACTCCATTTTTAGACAGGGCATTTGTTAATTATTATTTATCAATTCCTTCTATAAGTAGGAGACAAAATGGAAAAATAGAAAAGTATTTATTGAGAAATTCAATAGAACCAAATTTATTACCAAATGAAGTGCTTTGGCGTAAAAAAGAAGCTTTTAGTGATGGTGTTAGTAGCAAAGGTCATTCATTATATCAAATAATTCAAGATTATATTAATGAAAATCATAATCCATTAGGTTTATCATTAATCGATGCAGAAAAAGAATATTATAAACAAATATTTATTAAACATTTTGGTGAACATAATTTATCAGTTATATCTTATTATTGGATGCCTAAGTATATTCAGTCAAATGACCCAAGTGCAAGAACATTAAAAACTTATGCATTTGAATAACCCATGTTAATTCCAAATTTACCATATGAAGAATTGCTAGTATATACTATACATGATGGATTTGATTGTGTAATAGTAGCAATTATGTTTGAATCATATACTAAATTTAATGCAAGTTGAGCTTTAGCAATATTATTAACGGTAGTACCATCGGCACTAGTAAAAGTTCCACCTGCATATAAAATATTGGATTGATCAAATGCTAGAGAATAACATTGACCATTTAATCCAGTACCTAATGCAGACCAAGTTGAACCATCCCATTTTGCAATATTATTTGCAGAAGAAACTCCTGCTGTTGTAAATGCACCACCTGCACATAAATTATCAGAACTATCGAATGTTAAAGACCGACAAATACCATTTAATCCCGAACCCAATGCAGACCAAGTTGAACCATCCCATTTTGCAATACGATTCGCAGAAGAACCTCCTGCAAGAGTAAATGTACCACCTGCATACAAATTGTTAGACCTATCAACAGCTAAAGAATTACATTGATTATTTAATCCAGAACCTAATGCAGACCAAGTTGAACCATTCCATTTTGCAACATAATTTACAGAGGTTACTTCTGCTGTTGTAAATTGACCACCTGCATATAAATTACCAGAATCATCTATATCTAAAGCTAAACATTGACTATTTAATCCCGTACCTAATGCAGACCAAGTTGAACCATCCCATTTTGCGATACGATTCGCAGAAGAACCTCCTGCAACTGTAAATGCACCACCTACATACACATTGTTAGAGCTATCGACAACTAAAGACCGACAAACACCATTTAATCCCGAACCCAATGCAGACCAAGTTGAACCATTCCATTTTGCGATATAATTCGCAGAAGAACCTCCTGCAAGAGTAAATGTACCACCTGCATACAAATTACCAAAACTATCTGTAGCTACAGCAAAACATTGATTATCTAATCCCGTACCTAATGCAGACCAAGTTGAACCATTCCATTTTGCAACATAATTTACAGAGGTTCCTCCTGCTGTTGTAAATACACCACCTGCATATAAATTACCAGAATCATCTATATCTAAAGCTAAACATTGACCATTTAATCCCGTACCTAATGCATTAAATTTACAGTTAAAAGTATATGATTGTAAAACATTATCAGGAATTTGAAATATTCCATTAGATTGTTGAGATGAAGTAATCGTTTGCATTATAGGAATTGGACCTTGTGGACCAGTAGCACCAGCAGAACCTTGAGAACCAGTAGGACCAGTAGGACCAGTAGGACCACCAGGACCATCGGTAATAGCAGTTTGTACAAATTCTGTTGTTGCTAAAGTTGTATTATTTGTTCCAAAAGGTTGGGTTGTTGCAGTTGGTGAACCAGTAAACACAGGATTAACTGTAGGTGCGACTGGAACTGTGCTTCCAGAACTAGTTGTAAACGACAACGTATTATTTGACACTGATAGTGTTGACATTATAAATAATATAAATAAAATATTTTTTAAAAAATATTTTATTGAAATACTAATATTTAAATAAGATTTACAAAAACATATTTACCGCATCATGAATTTCTTTAATGTAAGTTATAAGTACACTATTAATAAGCATAGTTGATAGTAAAAATAATCCAGAACTGAATGCAATTTCACGGTCTAAATCAGTACATTGTATTTTTTTATGAAAAGGATTAAAACGCCAAATTAAAAATAAACAAATATAAATTCGCATATAAAATTGTATATTATCTAAGTAAATGGGTGCTTCTTTAGAAACACCAATAGCAATGACTCCATATAATATATAAATCAATAAACTTAATCCCATAAATATTTTATATTGTAAATTATGAAAATCACGATGCATTATATATTATATAATAGAAAAGTTTTTTATTTTTTATTTTATGAATTATTAGATAGTGCTTTTGCATAATAATTTCCTGTCTGATTATTTGTATAAACTAATTGGATTGGATTGTTTGAATTAATAGTAGTAACTAATTGGCTATTATATGTTAGATTTGCACTAAGTTGGGTTTGGTTAAGAACTGCTGAATAAATTGGTGCTGGGGTATAATTTGGATTTGTTGTCATCTGACCACCGATGTATATTGTACTACCGTTGGGAGCAACACATACGCTATTTACAATATAATTTATATAAAATGAACTTGTACTTTGATTATAATTGCTCATACCAGACCATGCCTGTCCGTCAAATGATGCAATATAATATAAATATTCATTGCCAAGCATATTTCTAAAATTACCTCCTAAGTAAAGTTTATTATTTGAATCAACTACTACTGAATAACAGGCTTCTGATGGTTCAAAACCCTCTTGAATAGATTGCCAACTGGTTCCTGTCCATTTTGCTATTCTACCTGTCCATGGAATACGAACGCCAGATTGATTATATGCTGTAGTAAAAAATCCACATATATATACAGTACCATCAGTAGTACAAGCTATAGAGCTACATGCATCATTTAAACCATAATTTAATGATGACCATGTTGAATTTGTTTGATTATACATAGCAATCATTTGAGTATTAATTATGTTAGAACCTGTTCCAATTTGTGTAAAATAACCTCCAACATAAACATTACTATTTTTATCAACATTGATAGTATATACAAAAGTGTCTTGGCTATTATTTAAATTAGTCCATGTAGTTCCATCGAATTTTGCCAATGAACTAATAGTAACACCATTAACTTGTGTTAATCCATAGTAACCACCGATATAAATATTGTCATCTTTATCACATGTAATTGCATAAACTCTACCTCCTTGATATGGATTTCCAGTTCCTAACGTACCAATGTTAATCCATTGGGTTCCATCCCATTTACCAATACAACTAACCCAATTATTATTTATATATAAGGGTCCACCAACATAACAGTTATTTTTTGAATCAACACACATAGCATAACATTTATCTCTTAAAAATCCTTGACCCATTGCAGACCACGTATTAGTCGCAGTATCATATTGTGCAATACGACTCATACCATTTCCTAAATTAAATCCTCCGCCTACATATAAAATTCCATTTGTACCAATTGCATTACAAAGAACCCATTCATTAAAAATATTTTGAGATAAATTTGCATAACTGTAACTGGATATTAGTTGTGTTGTATATGCATTAAATTTATTGTTAGATAATGCATAATTACCATTTACAAGATTTTGTTTAGTAATTGTAATTAAGTTAGGAACCGCTAAAGGACCTGCTATGCCTTGAATCCCTGTATAACCCAAATAACCAATCTGACCATCCAGATTTCTTAATCCAGTTGGTCCAGTTATACCTAAAAATGTAGGAATATCGCCCGTTAATCCAGTACTACCAGTATTACCTATAATTGTGCCAGTTATACCGATAGGTCCAATATATCCAATTGGACCAATATTTCCGATATTTCCAGTAATACCCACAATTCCTAAAATACCCCTTAGTCCAGTTCGACCTAATGGCCCTTGATATCCATCAAGTCCAATTTGTCCATCAATACCAACTAGTCCTTGTATGCCAGTAGGTCCAATATCTCCACGTATACCAGTAAAACCGGTTAATCCAGATAATTTAGTACCAGTTGGTCCTATTGGTCCTTGTATTCCTTGTGGTCCTATAAATCCGGTATTTCCCATTAGACCTTCTCCAGTTATACCCTTTATTCCTCGAAACCCTTGAATGCCTTGTATTCCATCAATTCCAGTTATTCCACTTGGTCCAGTTATTCCAGTAGCTCCGATAGAACCATTTGCATCAACTTGAGGTCCAATATTTCCGGTATCACCTTGAGGACCCTTAGGACCGAGTTTACCATCAACGCCTTTTATACCTTGTGGTCCAACGATACCTTGAAATCCAGTTGAACCAGTTATCCCTGCATTTCCAATTAAACCTTCAATACCTTGAGGTCCTGGTAATCCTATATCTCCCAATGGTCCTTCTATACCAGTATGACCAAGTATTCCCGGTTGACCCTGTATTCCATTTATTCCTTCAGAACCAGTAGGACCTAATTGACCTGTTATACCAACAAAACCTATTGGACCTTGTGGTCCTTGTGGACCTTCCGAACCTTGAAGACCTTCTATGCCAGTAAGTCCAATAATTCCTTGAAATCCCTGTGGTCCGGCAATCCCTTGAAATCCTTGTGGACCAGTTTGACCTTGTAAACCAGTTATACCTTGTTCCCCATATGGTCCAATTAAACCAGTATTGCCGATAGGACCCTGAGGTCCTTGTATTCCAGTTGGACCAAAAGTGCCTTCAGGTCCTTGAGGTCCTTGATCTCCTTGAGGTCCAAATGGTCCAGTAATACCTTGTTCTCCATATTCTCCTTCATATCCTATATTTCCAATTACACCTTGTATACCGGTAGATCCAACATAACCATCATAACCATAATAACCGTCTATACCGGTAACACCTTGTATACCAGTAGGACCAGCATATCCATTCCCTTTAACACCAATATCTCCGTCATCGCCAATTATTCCAGTAGGTCCAGTATTACCTATAGGTCCATCTACTCCAGTAATTCCGGTTGGTCCAATAAGTCCATTTTCACCAGTAGGACCAATAGGTCCAGTAGGTCCAGTATCTCCATTTGACATTATAATTTATTACTATAAAAAAATATAAAAATAAATTATTTATTACATAACTTTACTAAATTGTTGTCCAGTAGATTGATTATAATATGTATATACAACATATATAGGATTTGCTTGACTTATAGTAGCAATAACCGAACTATTATAAACTAGATATACTGTAGTACCTGCACCAGAAACATATGCAGTATAGATATTATTTGGAACTACATATTGACTATTAGAATCTACGTCAGATGGATAAATAACTGTTAATGGAATGTAATTTCCAGTAACTCCTTGAGGTCCATCAGGTCCAGTTGGTCCAGTAAATCCAGTAGGTCCAATAGGTCCAGTAGGTCCAGTAGGTCCATCAAGACCAGTAGGTCCAATAGGTCCTTGTGGTCCATCAGAACCGGTAGGTCCTGTAGGTCCTTCTGGTCCAATAGGTCCATCTGGTCCAGTAGGTCCAGTAGGTCCAATAGGTCCTTGTAATCCTTGAGGTCCTTGTGAACCTTGTAAACCATTTGGTCCAGTAGTTCCTGTAGGTCCTTGTGGTCCTTGTATTCCTTGAATACCTTGTTCACCTTGAGGTCCAGTTGGTCCTAATTCACCTTGAGGTCCTTGAGGTCCTTGATCTCCCTGAGGTCCTTGTGGTCCTTGTGGTCCTTCCGGTCCCTGTGGACCTTGAATTCCAGTTGGTCCCTGTGGTCCAATCGGTCCTTGAGAACCTTGTGGTCCTTGAGAACCTGTAGCTCCTTGAGGTCCTTGTGGACCCTGAGGTCCCTGTGGTCCTTCAGGGCCTTGTGGTCCATCTAATCCGGTTGGTCCTTTTAAACCAGTTGGACCTTGTGGTCCTTGGTCACCTTGAGGTCCAATTGGGCCATCTGAACCAGTTGGTCCTTGAGTTCCAGTTGGTCCTTCAGGTCCTTGAGGTCCTTGAGGTCCTTGAGGTCCTTGTGATCCCTGTGGTCCAGCTGGTCCTTGTGGTCCATCAAGTCCTTGTGGTCCTTGAGGTCCTTGTGGTCCATCAGGTCCTTGTGGTCCATCAGGTCCTTGTGGTCCTTGTGGTCCTTGTGGTCCTTGTTCTCCTTGTGGTCCTTCTGAACCAGTAGGACCTAATTCACCTGTAGGTCCATCAGGTCCTTGTGGACCATCAGGTCCTTGCGGACCCTGTTCTCCTTGTGGTCCTTCTGGTCCAGTAGGGCCTTGTATACCAATTGGACCTTGCACACCAATGGGACCATCAAGCCCTTGAGGTCCAATGGGTCCTGTTTGTCCTTGAGGACCATCTAATCCTTGTATGCCAATAGGTCCATCTAAACCAGTAGGTCCAGTAGGACCAGTAGGGCCATCAGAACCAACTGGACCTACTAAACCAGCAGGTCCTTGATTTCCAATTGGTCCAGTTGGTCCGGTAGGTCCTAAATCACCTTGAGGTCCTTGAGGACCATCTATTCCAGTCGGTCCGGTAGGTCCAGTAGTTCCTGGAGGACCTTGTTCACCTTGTAATCCTTGTGGTCCAGTATCACCTGTAGGACCTTGTGGTCCTGCAGTTCCCTGTTCACCCTGAGGTCCTTGATCTCCATCAGAACCAGTAGCTCCTATTTCACCTTGAGGACCAATAGGTCCAATATCTCCGTTAGGACCAGTGGGTCCTATATCTCCAGTAGGTCCAGTTGACATTATATTTTATAATAATATAAAAAAATAATATATTATTATTATTCTTAAATTTAAGTAAAAGTAGCTGATTTTTTCCAAGTTCCATTTATGTAAATTCGCAATTCATTTAAACTTGTATTATAATACAAACTTCCATTTGTAGTCGTAGTTGGATTTGTTAATAATGTTGGAATTAAAATATATGAATTATCTACAATTATACTAGGACCTGTAGGTCCTGTGTTACCTTGTAAACCTCTTGGACCTTGTGTTCCTACAAGTCCTTGTCTTCCGGTAGGTCCAGTAACACCTTGAATACCTTGAATACCTTGAGAACCTTGTAAACCTTGTGTTCCAGTAGGACCTGCAGGGCCTTGAGAACCAACGGGACCTTGAGAACCAACAGAACCAATTGGACCAGTTGGTCCTGCAGGACCTTGAGAGCCAACAGGACCTTGAGAGCCAACTGGACCTTGAGGACCAGCAGGACCAGATGGACCGGCAGGACCAATAGAACCTTGAGGACCTTGTGAACCAACAGGACCTTGTGCACCAACAGGACCAGAAGGACCAGCGGGACCTTGAGGACCAGCAGGACCTTGTGAACCAACAGGACCTTGAGGACCAGCAGGACCAGACGGACCAATAGGCCCTTGTGAACCAATAGGTCCTTGAGAACCAGCAGGACCCTGAGGACCAGCGGGACCAGAAGGACCAGCGGGACCTTGAGGACCAGCCGGGCCTTGAGAACCAGCAGGACCCGCAGGACCCGCAGGACCAGAAGGACCAATGGGACCAACATTACCCTGAATTCCTTGTGAACCAGCAGGACCAGCAGGACCAGCAGGACCAGAAGGACCAGCCGGACCAACATTACCCTGAATTCCTTGTAAGCCAGTAGGACCAATAGGCCCAACAGGTCCAGAAGGACCGACAGGACCTTGAGAACCATCAGGACCTTGTGGACCAACAGGACCTTGAGGACCAGCAGGACCGGAAGGTCCTTGAATACCTTGAGCACCAACGAGACCTTGTGGACCAGCTGGACCAGCAGGACCCTGACTACCATCTGGACCTTGAGGTCCGGCAGGACCCAATGGTCCTAAAGGCCCAATGTCACCCTGAGGTCCTTGAATACCAGTATAACCAATGACACCTTGAGGTCCAGTAGGACCAAAAGGTCCTGTAACCCCTTGAGGTCCTTCAACACCAGTATAACCAATAGGTCCTTGAGGACCATCTAAACCTTGAATACCTTGAGGGCCTTGAGAACCAACTGGACCAGTATTTCCTTGTTCACCTTGAAGTCCAATAGGACCTTGTGGACCTACAGAACCAACCGGTCCTTGAATGCCTCTAAGACCAGTATAACCAATAGGTCCTTGTTCACCAGTATATCCAGTAAGACCCTGAATACCTTGAATACCTTGTGGTCCTTGTTCACCAGTATAACCTGTATATCCAAAAGGACCAGTAGCACCAGTAGCACCAGTATTTCCTGCAATAATTGTAGATTGAACAAATTCAGTTGTAGCAACAGTAGTATCATTTGTTCCTAAAGGTTGTGTAATAGCTGTGACTTCTCCTACGAAATTTATGTCACCGCTAAAGGTTTGATTACCGCTAGTAGCTGCAACCTGAACAGGTATTCCAGTTGTATTCGTAAATGTTAATGTTCCACTTGTAACAGTCATCTTTGATGATGAATACGACATTATATTTTATATAGTTATAAAATAATTTTCTAAAAAAACAATATTTTCTAAAAATTATATTTAATCTTTTAAAAACTATATTTGCGTAATTTTAATGTTCCTGATTTTTTTAAACGAGCTCTTCTAGTCTGTCTTTTGTGTATTAAGAAAAAATCCTTTAGATGTTCCAATATTTTCTTTGTTAGAACCTTATCTACATGTTCTTCTTCTTTTGTTTTACCAACTACTTCATAATGATATCGTTTCATATTAGTAATCATAAAGTCTTTAAATTCTTTTTCTAAAGACGAAGTCTGACCTAAAGACGAAGTCTGACCTAAAGACGAAGTCTGACCTAAAGACGAACTCTGTGATAAAAGTTTATTCCCTATATCACTGTTCCAAAAACGGGACACCATTGTTTCAAATGGAATATCATTTATAAATGGTTTTACATTTATATAATATACATTATCATGTGACATATTTGGATAAAATGTATCATCCAAAAAACATATTTGTGCATGTTGTGGTAATTGTGTACATTGTAATAAATCGTTATAAGATTTATCGTGTGATGTGCGTTTTAATTCTACCTTTTTTCCATTTACTTTAAACGCTGCAATGATTTGGTCAAATAATTCATAATTTAGATGATTATGAAAATAAGATATGATATGTTCAGCCCACGATTTAGGTCCTTGATTGTTAGTATAAATCATAACTTTATTACAATAATTCTTCTTCTTTTTATTTTTTAAATATTCTAAAACATCTCCGATATTTGGTCGTAAAAATTCTGGATACAACTCTAATATGTTATTAAAATCATCTTGAGATAACGGAATATCTTTATGTTTTTTTAAAAATAATATTAAAGAATCCCAAAATATTCCTAATTCGACAAAATGACCCAATGTCTCATCTAAATCGAATACTACTATCTTACACATATATTATTTTATTATTAAAATAAATAAAAATAAAATACAAAAACTCATATTAATTTCTTTAGTAATTATAAGGAATACTAAATGTCATTTTCATTAAATAATAATGATTATAAAAGCATATTGAAATATTATAAAATGACTATCCCCAAATCAAAAAAAGAACTTAAACTTACAGCTGAGAAAATCATGGCAGAAAAATTATGTAAATGCATTAAAAAAATTGGAGATGAACCGCGCTCTATCGGTATATGTACTAAAACTATTTTTATTCCAAAAGGAATTCATCGTGGTACATTTAAATGTAGAGGAAAACGTAATGTAGAAATGACTAAACGAAATAAAAGAAATCTAAAGTTTTAGATAAATATTTATATTTTAGAGACTTTTTAAACACATCGAATATATAAGACGATTTGCGAAATATGCTAAAAATGTATTTACATTTAAAACAACTAAATTAAAAAACATATCTTTGTTCATTTTTTTAAAATCTTTAATTATCGCATATATAGTTGTAAGTACAACTATGACAAATCCTAAGAAGGATGCCCACATAAAAAAATAATAATAATTGCAGTACTTCTTATCACCTAAAGGAGATGCGACTAAATTTATAATGTCAGTCATTTATGTATAATGTTTATAAAATAATTTAGAATTTAGTAAAATATTTTATATTTATATAAAACATAATGTCTAATTCATCATCTAAAATTAGTATGTCAAATAGATATTTGTCATTTACAAATACTAATGGTTTAACAGTTCCTTTTGCATCTACAGATAGTCCAAATTTTATTGGAAACCCAACTGCACCAACACAACCAAGCGAAACTAATGATACGACTATTGCTACAACTGCATTTGTTCAGAGTGCAATGGAAGGAAAGGTTGGTGTAACTGGCGCTACTGGTCCTCAAGGAATTCAAGGTGAACAAGGTGCACGTGGAGATACAGGTCCTCAGGGACCTCAAGGTATTCAGGGACCTCAAGGAATTCAAGGTTCTCAAGGTATTCAGGGACCTCAAGGAATTCAAGGTTCTCAAGGTTCCCCTGGTGTCACTGGTTCACAGGGCGCAATCGGACCACAAGGTATTCAGGGTATTCAAGGTGATACTGGTCCTATTGGTTCTCAAGGTCCTATTGGTTCTCAAGGTCCTGTAGGTCCAATTGGTTTACAAGGTATTCAAGGTGATACAGGACCAATTGGTCCTCAAGGTGTTGTTGGTGACCAAGGACCAATTGGTCCTGCAGGTGAACAAGGTATTCAGGGTAATACTGGACCAATTGGTCCTCAGGGTAATCAAGGACCACAAGGCTCTGATGGATTACAAGGACCTCAAGGTATTCAAGGTGATACTGGACCAATTGGCCCTCAAGGAGTTCAAGGACCACAAGGTTCAGATGGATTACAAGGACCTCAAGGTATTCAAGGTGATACTGGTTCAATTGGACCTCAAGGAGTTCAAGGCCCTCAAGGGTCAGATGGATTAAGAGGACCTCAAGGAATACAAGGTGACACTGGACCTATCGGTTCTCAAGGTTCTCAAGGTCCTCAAGGTCCTCAGGGTCCTCAAGGCATAGAAGGTCCTCAGGGTATAGAGGGTCCTCAGGGTCCTGCTGGAACTCAAGGAGACCAAGGACAAGCAGGTCCAGAAGGCCCCCAAGGAATTAAAGGTGACACAGGATCTATTGGACCTCAAGGTATTCAAGGACCTCAGGGTTCAGATGGATTACAAGGACCTCAAGGAATTCAAGGTGATACAGGACCAATTGGACCTCAGGGTTTACAAGGTTCTCAAGGTATTCAAGGCGAACAAGGTATTAAAGGTGATACTGGCGCTGTAGGACCACAAGGTATTCAAGGAAATCCTGGACCACAGGGATCTACAGGAGAGGTTGGACCTCAGGGTAATCCAGGTGATAATATTTTAGATTCATTTGACCCATTTACTAGTGCTCCATATGAAGGTGCAATGTATTGGGATAATGCAACTAATAAATTATTTATTGGTAGGGGTAATGCTACACCACAATGGGCATATGTTCAACTATCAACATAATTTATTTAAATTAAGTTTAGAATAAATTTTATTTATGGATAAATTTTATTCTGTTTTTATATTATAATGTCATCTGGAGATACAGGACCGACTGGGCCTACTGGCCCTCAAGGAGATTATGGGTTTACAGGACCTCAAGGCGACACAGGTTTACAAGGACCACAAGGAATTCAAGGCGACACAGGTTTACAAGGAATACAAGGTGATACTGGTGCTCAAGGACCACAAGGAATTCAAGGCGACACAGGTGCACAAGGTGATACAGGTGCACAAGGACCTCAAGGAATTCAAGGTGATACTGGCGCTCAAGGAATACAAGGTGATACTGGACCACAAGGAATTCAAGGAATTCAAGGTGATACTGGTGCACAAGGTGATACTGGACCACAAGGAGAAACAGGTGCACAAGGACCACAAGGAATTCAAGGTGATACTGGACCTCAAGGAGAAACAGGTGCACAAGGTGATATTGGACCACAAGGAATTCAAGGTGATACTGGACCACAAGGAGAAACAGGTGCACAAGGAATTCAAGGTGATACTGGTGCACAAGGTGATACTGGACCTCAAGGAATTCAAGGTGATACTGGTGCACAAGGTGATACTGGACCACAAGGAATTCAAGGTGATACTGGTGCACAAGGTGATATTGGACCACAAGGAATTCAAGGTGATACTGGACCTCAAGGAGAAACAGGTGCACAAGGTGATACTGGACCTCAAGGAATTCAAGGTGATACTGGACCTCAAGGAATTCAAGGTGATACA